>Ga0181377_1000173_pt1 | contig 25737 bp, 54 predicted proteins | sample LowvirmetaG_9_FD_130160 | JGI IMG/M metagenome (GOLD analysis project Ga0181377, IMG submission 130160) | Marine viral communities from the Subarctic Pacific Ocean - Lowphox_13 viral metaG | ecosystem: Environmental > Aquatic > Marine > Oceanic | place: Subarctic Pacific Ocean | collected...
GCACAATACATTTCTAGTATGTGGGCAGAAGCTGCAGCTGAGAAAGATGGTGTGAAAACAAAATCTGAAGAAGAAGAAGAACCAAAGAAGAATGGTAAAACTATGACAGGTAAAGAAATGTCAAAAGTTGAAATAGCACCAAAGGATAAAGTGTAACAATGAAATATCTTGTGGAACTCACAAACATTGAAGAAGCAGAGCTTCCACAGATTTACTGTGATATGGATATGGTTTTATGTGACTTCATTGGTGGGTATGAAAAACTCACTGGTTTAGAATTTGCAAAAACTGATAAAGATGAGCGTTGGAATGCAATCACTGGAAAGAAAGATTTCTGGGCAACATTAGATTGGATGCCTGGCGCTCAGGTAATGTGGAAATTGATAAATAAGTATCAAGCAAACATTCTGTCTGCATATTCAAATAGAGATGCGAACAGTAGGCCAGGCAAGAAAAAGTGGTTATCACGAAATGCAAAACCTACTGGTAAAATACATCTTGTTATGAGAGCAGACAAACAGAAATATGCCATGACTGATGGTAAACCAAATATTCTGATTGATGATTATAAGAAGAATATAATTGAATGGGAAACCAAAGGTGGTATTGGGATTCATCATCTGAGTCCAACAAAGACCATTTCTCAATTGAAGAGATATGGATTTAGATAAATAGAAGAGTAAAATCTTTAATAAGGAGAAAGACTATGGCCCTATGGGGAACAACAGTAACAGCAGATGAGTCCAAACCAAAGTGGCTCACTGCTGCACAAAAGAAAGAGGCATTCGCAACTGATAGAGGTTGGGTAGTGCTAAACGGTAAAGGTAACGAAGAAGTTCTATGTTCTATCGGCGGACTTGCTGGTGGTACATCTAGTACTGTCGGACTTGGTGCTGCAACTATCACTGCGACAGATTTTGTAACTACTGCATTTGACGTAAGTGCTGGTGGTAACATTGATGTTCGTGTAATTTACAACGAGAAGGTAACTGTAACAGGTTCACCAACTATAGTAATCGCTAATGACCAAGCTGGTGGTGGTTCAGCCGCAACTAAGACTGCAACATATCAGTCTGGTACTGGTACAAACAGATTGACATTCAGATGTACAATTGGTGCTGGTGGTACAACAGTTGTTGCAGATGACGTATTGTCAATCGGTGCTCAGAACGTAGCGCTTGCTGGTGGTACACTGAAAGATACAGGAACTACATTGAACTCGTTGGTTGCAATTAGTGCCGCTGCTGGTACAGCCGCTGGAACACTAACGGCAATCGCATAAATAATACTATAATAATGGAGTGATTAATGAAAAAAAATGGTAAGACACTAAGTGTCAGTGAAATTGAAGAATATAAGACACAATTGCAGACAGATTTTGAAAAGGTTCAAACTCAAATGCAAAACGTAGATAATATGAAGGTACAGTTGACAGCACAGGGTAATGCACTAAGTGGTGCAATGCAACAATGTGACGTTTTTCTAAACCTATTAGGTGAGGCGAATCCCGCCAGTAGCATTCCCTCGCAAGACGATAGTGCAGTGCAAACTGCACTGAGTTGAGGGTTTTAACAATTAAGGAGAAAACAAATGGCTGATAAAAAAATTACAGCACTAAACGATCTAGGAACAGGTATTGCTGCCGAGGATCTACTTCACGTTATTGACGATCCAGCAGGAAACCCTGTCAATAAAAAGATTACTGTTCGTGACACAGTTCAAAACATTCCAACTTGGATTGGTTTGGATGGTGCTGCACAGGTAATTTCTAACACTTCTGCTGCCCCAGACGTAACATCAACAACAGGTACATCTATTACTCATATTAATACTGTAGCTGCTGGTGGTGCTCATTCATCTGGACTTGCAGATGGTTCTAACGGACAAATCAAAATCATCACAATGATTGCTGATGGTGGTAACGCTGTTATAACACCTTCCAATTTTGCAAATGGTTCAACTATCACTTTTGCTGATGTAAATGATACAGTAACACTTATCTTTACAAACAGTAAGTGGCTTGTGCTTGCAAGAGATGGTGTAACAATCGCTTAAGGAGTAATTTGATGGCTATCAGATATGGTGCAAATGGCAAACCAATGCCTGAAAATAAACCAGAAGCCCTTCAAGAAATCCTAGAAGTCAACCCAAATGAAGATGTAGCCTCTCCAGTAGAGGCTACATTGGTTGACGAGGATGAAGTAAGTTGGGATGATCTGGACATGGAAGAAGAAGAGGAAAATGAAGATGAAGACGTTTAAAAAACATTTGACTGAAAAAGCAGTCGATGGTGGTTATCCAGTAGACGGTTCTGACTTCACTAACGACCTCGCTAAACCAGAATCAGTTGAAAGAATTAATTCATTCTTGGGTGCAATGGGAAATATAGAGTATCTAGTTCCAGAACACGCTATGAATAAACTTAGAGAAAAACTTGGACGTTTATCTATTTCTTTTGGTGATGTTGATCTTGGTGAAGGTGGCAAAGTTTCTATGCCATTGACACAGTTTGGTGGACGTTTTGGAGAAGATGACGACCACGAAAAAATTGACGATGACGGCATTTCACACAAAGTTGAAGGTGGAAGATCAATTGAAATCATGCACGAAAAAACTCAAGCAGGAACTCATTTTATCAGAGCCAAAATCGTTTAAAACGACAAGGTTATTATGTTTGAAAAATTAAGTAAAGACAATATCATTATGTTTGCTATTAAACATTATGATAATCCACAATGTGAAGGTGAAACCGAATTCAACGATGACATGAAACGCTTTAAATATGTTAAGCGTTTATTGAGAAAGTATAACGAAACAGGTGAACTAAAAGAACGCCTTATACTTAATCATATGATTGTTATCAATAATGTTTTTGGTGCAGATGCAGCTTCTACTTTGTTGTTGTTTAAAATTGAACCAGAATTATGGAGTGTTCTTAAAACATTCATGGTATTTTTAAATATGTTACCAGAGGGTGAGATACCAGAAGTAGAACAAATACAAGATATTAAAAAGGTATTAGAGAAACTATAATGGGAAGAGCGATTGATTTATTTGTTACCTACCGTTTTATCAAACTGTTAACAACACCGTTTGACAGGACTGATGCATTTAAGATGGGCATCATCGACAAAGATGGAAACAGAACTGATAAGACATTGTATAAAGTATCTGAAAAGAATGCGTATACAATTCTACACAAACTGGTATTTAACATTAAGAAAATATTTCAGAAGGTGCCTGGATTAAGAACAAGACTAGGTACATATGCAGCTGCATTGTTTCTTTTAAAGGATACCTTCAAAGAACATGTCGAGGATGAAAAGATGTTTGAACGTGAGTTCATTAAATATCTACAAGAAAATGACATGGAACTTGACGATACTATCGTTGAGGAAGTAACACTTGACAATGGTAAGTTGTCAAAAGGAATTTATGTTCTCGTGCAAGACGTAGTAACATCTGGTGAAGAACAAGATGAGATAGATGCACTAGAGGGCGATGAAGTAGAAGTATTTGAAGATACACCAGCCGCAGATACAATTCTGGGGGTTGATGTGTTTCCAGTAATACACAAGAAAACAAAGCAGAAGATATTTGTTTCTGCTGAAGATATTAAAGAAGCGGATATAGGGGATCTATTATGAGTCTAAAATTTGATGACATGATGAAAAGGTTCTATGACGATCCAATGTTAGGCCTCAAAAAAGTAGATGAGGATGCACCAGCAAATGCATCAGGTGCTGCTGTTGCTGGTACTGGTGATGATCCAGTGCATTGGAGAATGCCTAAGAAGAAAAAGAAAAACCCATACGATGGTAGAACAAAAGAAGCAAGAACCTTCTACAAAAGAATGTCGGAACGGAAAGCAAAGAGAGAAGCAATGAAAACAAAACTCGCACAGAAAGTCCAAGAGACTACTATGGAACGTGCATCTATCCTTGCAGAAGACAATATAGATGTTCTAAAGAATATTGTAAAGAGAAAACAGAACCAGAATATTAAATTCAAAGATGGTTCTATGAAAGTGGACTTGTTCACAGCCTCTGCTATTACACAAGTATATGACGCAGTAAATCGTTCTAATCAACAGAAACTACAAAAGATGTTGAATGGAACAAAAGCACAATTTATGAAAATGGCTGACTTTGCACTTTCAAAGGTAAAGTAATGAAAACCTTTAATCAGTTTGCCAAAGTACATCCTATTGCTGATTTGAATGCACAAACTGGTGGTGCAAAACTTTCAAAGAACGATTTAAACGGCGTAGAAAAATATGCAGATAGATTATATGCTGCCGCTGGTATTGACGTAGAATTTACCAGACATTTTTTAGATAGGGTCAATGACGCACGAAACAAGAAACAGATTACTGTGGCGGAGCTTATTCGGATGTTTAAGCAGAGTTACAAGAAGTTTGGTAAAAAGATTGCGAAACTGGGGCCAGACGCCGAAGCAGTCTTAAATGATATGCAGACAGATATCAATATGCCTTTCGTCCTAAAGTGGGATGGAAAGGAACTAGATTTAATTGCAAAGACAGTTATGAGAAAAACTAACTTTGCAACATCAAACCCCAAATTAAGTTTTGAAGCGTTTGAATTTTTTCCTGAAAAATTATATGAACGGATTACTTTACCTGAACCTCCTACTGATTTACAGAAAGAGGCAGATAAGGTAAAACAGATTATTGCGAATAGGACTCCAGAAGATGAACAGTCCATTCGTGACCATGATGAGAATTCATTTTACGCTATTGAAAAGTATTGTGAAGAACATGGTTTGATATTTCACGATACTGAAATGAGAGATATTGTTATGCAGGCCAAACCCACCATTGGGTATTTTAAAGAACAATTTAACCTTGATAGACCACACGAAGTTGATCCGTCTATCAAACCAATGTCTAGTACAACTAACAAAACAAGATCATATCCTAGTGGACATGCAACACAATCAATGTTGGTTGGACTATACGTTTCTGCAAAGTTTCCAGAACACACAGACGGTATCACAAAAGCCGCAAAAGAGTGTGGACTAGGTAGGGTGAAAGCAGGGTTTCATTATCTTGCAGATTATGTTGCTGGTAACTTACTTGCAGAAAAAATGTTCCTAGTTATGAATAAAGATAACTATGGAAAATACATAAAGGAGGCTAGAAATGGCTAAGAAACCAACCAAAAAAACCAAAACTGGTATAAGAGGATGGATTAAAAACAGACTAGGTGAAAGAACTACATTAGATGGTGCAGTATGTGTTGCACTAGGACTAATGATTCTTTTTATGGCACCACTCGCTAAGATTGCAGCTGGAATTGCAATTGCATGGGGTGTGTGGACTATGTGGAAGTCTGAATAATGGAAGGTGATGTACAAGCAGGGATAGAATTTATCTATCATATGCGTGAACACCTTGTAGACATTGGAGTCGCAACGGTTTACGGTATAACTGTATATGCCATAGTAATGTGGATTAGAAGAAAGTTAATGTAATGTTAAGTAAAAAGTGCAAGTTACATCTAGAAGAAGTAGGAATGACAGGTGGGCAACATATGAAACGTGCTCTCAAAACAGCGGTACTATTACAACTATGTGTGCCTGCACTTTTGATTCATAGTATCGCTCCTAGATATTTTCCAAATACTGCTAGTGATGTTATGAGAACAATTTTGAAAGAAAGAGATGAAGATGAACATGAAATTTAGTATTGGTATAGTTATTGCAATAGTGTTACAGGTGTCTGCCTTTGTATGGTGGACAGCTCAACAGGCTCAGACAATAGGTTTGTTAAAGAGTGAAGTTGCAGAACTTACTGCGAAAAGTGAAATTGAAAAGGAAGTTACTCTCCTTAACGATGTGAAACAATTACAAAAAGATATTGAGGAATTGAATCAGAAAACTCTTGATGCAATACTTGAAACACATAATCGTATTGATGGAATGGGTGTACATGTAAACAGTCAAGATGAACTAATAAATGACACCTTTACTGTTCAGATGAAATCACTACATGATTTTCAACACGAATTTGAAGTCAAGGTTGCAAACTCATTTGCTCAGATAGAAGAATGGATAGATGAGATTGAGTGGGGTGCAGAAGACTCCTTACAGGAAATACATAGTAGGATAGAGAAGCACTCACACAATGATTAAAATATATGCACTAGTTATCATACTTGGAATACTTGGCGGTGCAACTTATGCCGCCAAGTATTACTATGATACAACACAGTCAACTATTGCTCAGTTGCGTGAGAACAATGCAAAACTAGAAGTTGCAAATCAAGAGAACCAAGCGACTATCATAAAGATGGAAAAAAATAATGTACGTTTGAATGCTCTCACAGATCAACTTAACAAGGACTTGAGAAAGTCAGAAGTGTACGGAGATGAGCTTCGTGAAACTTTGAATAAACATAATTTAACACACTTGGCGAATAAAAAACCAGGCTTGATTGAAAAGAGAATGCAAAATGCGACAGACAAACTATGGGTTGACCTTGAGTCTGCTACTAGTGACAACGCTACTCCTGAGTAGTTGTAGTACGTTCAGACCAGAAAAAGAAGTTGTTACAGTAACAAAACTTGTAGAGCGAAACATACCAACAGTTCCAGCTCCAAGACCTGTAAGAATGAATGAAATTAAAATCTATGTAGTTTCTCCAGAAGAAAACTTTGAAGATTTTATGAAAGAGTTTACCGCTAAGAATGGAACAGATTCTTATATTGCAATATCAGTAAAAGACTATGAAAATTTATCGAAGAACTTTGCAGAATTAAGAAGATATATAGAACAACAAAAACAAATAATTCTATATTATGAAGAGGCAGTGAAACCAATAGAGGATACCGCCGATGAGGGAACAGATCAATAAATTTGCAAAGGCGTCTATGTATGCGTACATGAACAAACAGGATGCCCCATTTTCAGAATTAGGATACACAGAAATAAAATATTTTGATATGGACGGCGCTCAATGTTATGCTGTATCAAACGATAAAGAATATGCACTAGTTTTTAGAGGAACAGAACCATCAGAGATATCAGATGTTCTTGCAGACTTAAATGCTATACCTCGTGGTGCAATGACAAAGGGGTGGGTTCACTCTGGGTTTAGAAATGAACTAGATAAGATTTGGGATGCAATACTACAACACCATTCCGATCACAAGAAAAAGAAATTATATATTTGTGGACATTCACTAGGAGCTGCAATGGCGACTATCGCAACCTCAAGAATTGAGGAGTCCACAAAAGTCGAACATCTTTACACTTATGGTTCACCTCGTGTTGGAACTAGAAAGTTTGTAAAGAATATTACAACACCTCATACACGAGTCGTAAATAATAATGATATAGTAACAACTGTTCCACTATTCTTCATGGGATATAAACATCATGGAGACTTGACATATATCAACTATTTTGGACACATAAGAAAAATGTCACTATGGCAAATTGTAAAAGATAAGTGGAGAGGTAGATGGAGAGCCTTCAAAAAAGGACAACCATTTGACGGTGCATACGATCATGGTATGGCATACTATGTAAAATATACTGACCCAGTATATGCAGAAGGAATAAATAAATGATAGATATGTTGGAATCAATGCTTACTGACCGTCTATGGATTTACACTGCATTAGCTGGTTCTGTATTTGGTGCAGCATTCGTTGCATATTTTAAAGGTACACATATTGGAATATGGAGTTATGGTAAGTTTGACCAAATCCTAGATTATCTAATAGACAGATGGGGATGGACTTGGTTGCAACAACCAGAAGATGCATGGAGGAAAAAGTATCCACATGTTACAAAGAAGATAGATGAATTAGAGAAAAGAATTAAGAAGTTAGAAAATGGCAACAGTAAAAAGTCTTGAAACAGAAGTAGAACTTCTGAAAAGAGAAGTGACGGATATGAAACAAATTCATATCCGTTTAGATTCTGCTATCGAAAAAATTGCAGATGTGTCATCTTCATTACATACAATCATGGCTGTCCACGAAGAAAAACTAATTAGGCAGGAAGAAGCATTGGAAGAAAACGAAAAAGAATTTAGGGAGAGTGTACAAGAATTACATTCTCGTATTACGACTAATGCTAAAGAAACCTCTCAGCATATGTCAGAGGTAGAACGTAGACTAGTTGATGCTATGAGTCAGCATAGTCAACAGTCAACAGAACAGATTATGAGACTGCGAGAAGAAATACAAACCAGAGTAGGTGTACTGGAGAAATGGAGATACCTAATTATAGGTGCTTCCATTGTTGTAGGTTTTGCATTGACAGAGATACTACCAATCTTTATGTAAATCTATTGACATTGATGGTGAAATCGTGTATATTATGACTTATGAATTATATCGACACAAAGTATATATCCCTTATTGGCCCTAGACTAAGAAACTTCACAAAGAAGAGTGATTTTTTGTGGAATTTTTCTTGTCCGTATTGTGGTGATTCAACAAAGAACCGTAAGAAAGCTAGAGGTTTTGTTTACAGAACAAAGAATGATTTGTTCTACAAATGTCACAACTGTGCTTTTGGTACAACACTATCTAAATTGATAGAACATGTTGATGCTGGATTATTTAAAGAATATTCTTTGGAGAGATATAAAGAGGGGCAAACATCAAATGGTAGAGGTGGTAAAGGATCAGGACAATCTGTTCCTAAACCAGACTTTGATTTTACTGCTCCAAAATTTAAGAAAAAAGTTTCTTTCGCTGGACTAAAATCATTTGCATATATGAATGAAAAACATCCAGCAAAGAATATTTTTCTTCAAAGAAAACTGCCTGAAGAGTCTTGGAATGATATATATTACTGTCCAAACTTTTTCGAGTTTACGAATAGGTTTATACCTAACAAATTCCCATCATTGGTAGGCGATCATCCAAGGATGATTATACCATTCAGAAAAACGAATGGTGAAATATTTGCATATCAAGGACGAGCGTTTGGTGACGAACCACAGAAATACATCACCATCATTCTGGATGAGAACCATCCGAAGATTTTTGGTCTTAACAGGGTGGACACTTCTAACGATATTCTTGTCGTGGAAGGCCCTCTTGATAGTTTATTTCTTAACAATTGTATTGCGGTTGCTCAAAGTGATTTGCGTGTACCTAATTACAAAGATAAAGCAATACTTGTTCCAGATAACGAACCAAGGAATAAGGAAGTTTGCAAACAAATAGAAAGGTGCATAAACGATGGATATCGTGTTTGTTTATGGCCATCTTCACTAGAAGAAAAAGATGTTAACGATATGATTTTGGGTGGTATGACATTTCTAGAGATTACAGAATGTATACATAGTAACACCCATCACGGATTAGAAGCATTAACCGTTTTCAACTCGTGGAAGCGGACATAGAAACATTAGGAGAATTATAAATGGCCCTTGAGAACGTAGTAACATTCCCAAGTGCTGAGGAAACTGGTCTTGACCACCTTGGCATTACTATAGACAAAAACAGAGACAAAGATTTATCAGAACAAGCATACAAACTACTCAAGGACTATTATTGTAAATCAGACGAAGATTCACCACAACAGGCATATGCTCGTGCTGCTGTTGCATACTGTGATGGAGACTTAGGACTCGCACAAAGAATCTATGATTACGTTTCAAAAGGTTGGTTTATGTTTGCTTCACCAGTGTTGTCAAATGCACCAAGGACAGGACAAAAAGCAAGAGCATTACCAATTTCTTGTTTTCTAACTTATGTACCAGATTCGCTAGAAGGACTAATCGACCATTCAGCTGAGTTACGTTGGTTGTCAGTTAAAGGTGGTGGTGTCGGTGGACATTGGAGTGACATTCGTGCAATCTCTAATAAAGCGCCTGGCCCAATGCCGTTTCTACATACAGTAGATGCAGACATGACAGCCTATCGTCAGGGTAAGACAAGGAAAGGTTCTTATGCAGCTTACATGGATGTATCACATCCAGACATCATAGAATTCTTAAACATGAGAGTTCCCACTGGTGATGTAAACCGTAAGAACCTTAACTTGCACCATGCGATTAATATTACTGATTCTTTTATGAGAGCAGTAGAACGTGGAGAAATGTGGGATTTGATTGATCCCAATGACCACGATGTTCGTGAGACAATGCCTGCAAGAACACTATGGCAACAAATTCTAGAAGTGAGATATCGTACAGGTGAACCATATCTAAACTTTATTGATACTGCAAACGCAGCACTTCCTCATACTATGAAAGCTAAAGGTTTGAAAATTAATGGTTCAAATCTCTGCAATGAAATTCACCTACCCACATCTGAAGATAGAACTGCTGTATGTTGTTTGTCTTCAGTAAACTTGGAGAAGTATGATGAGTGGAATAATTCAAATCTCATTCGTGATCTTATTCGCTTTCTTGACAATGTTCTACAGTTTTTCATTGACAATGCAGGCGATGAAATTCAGCGTGCTCGCTACTCAGCAACACAAGAACGTAGTCTTGGACTAGGTGCTATGGGTTGGCATTCTCTTTTACACCAGAAGAGAATTCCTTTTGAGTCAGTAGAAGCAAGAGAACTAAACAGAGAAGTATTTAAATATATTAAAGATGAAGCATCAAAGGAATCTACCACTATGGGTTCAGAAAGGGGTGAGGCTCCTGATATGATGGGTACTGGTAGACGTAATGCTCATCTACTTGCAATTGCTCCTAATGCAAACTCTAGTATTATTGTTGGAACATCACCATCTATTGAACCAATGAAAGCGAATGCATATACACACCGTACTCGTGCTGGTTCTCATTTGGTGAAGAATAAATACCTAGAACAAGAATTAAAGAAAGTAAAGAAGAACACACAAGATGTTTGGTCAGATATTATTACTAATGGGGGAAGCGTCCAACATCTCGACTTCCTCTCGCAAAAAATCAAAGATGTTTTCAAAACAGCGATTGAGTTGGATCAACTTGTTCTCGTGGAACAAGGTGCAGACAGACAAGAATATCTCTGTCAAGGACAATCACTAAACTTATTCTTCCCAGCTGGGGCAGATAAAAGAGACTTACATAAGGCACACTTTGCTGCGTGGAAGTTAGGTACGAAGGGTCTGTACTATCTAAGAACAGAGACTTCACAACGTGCAGAGAATGTTGCTGAGAAAGTAACAAGAGATGCACTAAAGGATTTTGAAACACAAACTATGACACAAGATGAATGTGTCGCATGTCAGGGGTAAGAAATGAAGGTAGAAATTTACAGTAAATCAAATTGTCCATTTTGTGAGAAGGCCAAACATTGGTTTGATTCACATGGTTACGAGTATACAGAGAGTAGATTAGATGATGAAGAGCAGAGACTTGCGTTTTATCAGAGAGTTCCTAATGCTCGTTCTGTTCCACAAATCTTTATTGATGATAAGTTGATTGGAACATACGATCAGTTTATTGCAATTGCCGACCAGTTCGTAAAGAAAAAGGGTGGTGGACTAATGGTGTTCTCTGAAACATACAAACCATTCCATTATCCTTGGGCAGTTGAAATCACAACAAGACATGAGAAAGTTCACTGGATTGAAGACGAACTTGATTTATCAGAAGATGTTGCAGATTGGAAGTCTGGCAAAGTCAGTGAGATTGAAAAAGAATATATCACTAACATCCTAAGACTATTCACACAATCTGATGTTGCAGTAGGACAAAACTATTATGACCAACTTATTCCTAAATTTAAGAATAACGAAGTACGAAATATGCTTGGTTCGTTTGCGAATAGAGAAGCTATTCACCAACGTGCATATGCACTTCTTAATGAGACACTTGGGTTATCTGATGCCGAATATCATGCCTTCTTAGAATACACAGAGATGGCAGATAAGATTGAGTTTATGATGGACAGTGATCCAAATACAGTTCGTGGACTTGCATTTGCAATGGCTAAGTCTGTGATGAACGAAGGTATTGCCTTGTTTGCATCATTTGTAATGTTGTTGAACTTTCAGCGTTACGGTAAGATGAAGGGTATGGGTAAAGTTGTTGAGTGGAGTATTCGTGATGAATCAATCCACGTTGAAGGAATTGCAAAACTCTTCAAGGCATATTGTGCAGAACATCCTCGTATTATTGACGATGAATTTAAAGCAACTATATATGAGATGGCAAGACAGTCTGTAAAACTAGAAGATAACTTTGTTGACCTTGCATACAAACTTGGTGAGGTTGAAGGACTAGAACAGTCTGAAGTAAAACAATATATAAGATATATAACAGACAGACGATTAATCCAACTTGGACTAAAAGGAAACTATAAAGTAAAAGAGAATCCTTTACAGTGGTTGGAGTGGGTATTGAATGGAGCAGACCATACTAACTTCTTTGAGAATAGAGTAACCGAATATGAGGTTGCTGGACTTAATGGTAAGTGGGATGACGTTTACGAGGCAGCTTAATAACTAATATGAGTAAAAAAGAAATACTATGTGAAGAGTGTGAAGCTGTATTCAGAATTCAGCATAGCATGGAAGAGCGGTATTATCAACCAACCTTTTGTCCATTTTGTGGCGAGGAACTAAATAGTGATAACGAAGATGAACTATATGATCCAGCAGATGATGATTATTAATGAAAACACAAAGTGCGAAAGCAAAAGGTAGGCGCCTGCAACAGTGGGTGCGAGATCAACTGATAGAAAAACTGGAAGTACATCCAGAAGATATCGAGTCTAGGAGTATGGGCGCTGGTGGGGAAGACCTCATCATGGCTCGTGCTGCTAGACAAAAATTCCCCTATTCAATAGAATGTAAGAATGTAGAAAAACTAAATGTTTGGGAAGCGTATTCTCAAGCACAAGAGAACAGTGGCAACTACGAACCTATTGTTGTTATGAAAAAGAACGGTAAGAAACCACTTGTTGTACTTGATGCAGAGTTCTTTGTTAAACTGCATGATGCAGATATAGACTAACGGTTATGCAAAAATAACACTGGTTAAAAGGACAACAAAACTGTCCTTTTGTTATAAATAAAACTGAATCAACCCCCAAGGAGAAATTCGATGTGGCCTTACACAGATGAGGAATGGGAAGCTTTGAGCGAACCAACTAATAAAAAATAGGGATGCAGTGCATCCCTTTTATCGTTTTATAGGAAAGAAAGAAAATGACAAAATGGATAGCAAAATTGTTCAATAATAAGAACAGGCATTCGGATATTGTACGTTTTATTCGTACAGAATATTTTGAGGATGTAAAACATTTAACAGATGATGACGTAATTTTATATTATAATATCACACACAAGAGGAGAAAAAACTAATGACAATTGGATTAGTATTAAGACACACATATCAAGAAACTTGTGAGATATGTGAAAGTATTGCGAAGTTTTTCGCAAAATTAGGTTCTAGGTTTAATAACTTTTTTACCAGAGTAGGATATGCAAGAGCAGCTGCCGAACTTTCAAGACAAGGATACTATAAAGAAGCAAAGAAACTTATGATAGAGTCTGAAGAAATAAAAGCAGACACAAATAAAAATTTGAAAGGATGGGTGTAATGACTACACTAACAGCGACATACTGTGCATTTTGCGATGCAGTAGTAGACTTATATAAAAATGTAAAACGTGTTATGACACCAAAGATGGATTGGAAATGTTATAGAGAACTTTCACAGATGACTGATAGAGAACTCAATGACATGGGTATATCTAGAAGTGAAATTAAAGCTATTTCTATGGGAACATATAAACCACATGGAAGATAAAGTGATTCGCTTAAAATCTAAAATAGTGCGTTCAACTACTAAAAATCAATAAAAAAAATAACTTTTTTTCAATTTTTTTTATAAGTCCTTGATTCTCAAGGGCTTTTTTTTAGCTTTATTTTTAAAAAGTGCTTGACTTGTTATGATAACAATGGTACATTATATATGTAATCAGAGAGAAAGGTATTACAAATGTCAAACCAAGTAGATTTTATCAGTGCTCATAACGGTGGTATTCAGTGTTGTTCAGATACTGGACTTATCGGATGGTCTAACACTGCCGAAGGTATCGCATATATCTTGAAAACTAAAGGTATTGCAGAAACAGTAATGGGAAGTTCTTCAATGGATTTTGCAGACGAAGAAGGATTTGCAACACACGATGGTGCGAAAATACTTTGGGCACAAGCATTGGAGTTAGTGTAATGGCATATTTTTACGAAGATTGGAAAGACAAAAAATTGACTGTCGAAGATAATGAAGGACAGTTCATTATGAATTTTGCTGAAGCTGAAAATCAAATGATTTCAAACATTGAAAAAGTGATTGAAGAAGGTAAGACAGTTGAATATCTTGAACACCTCAAAGAGTGTTTGCAAAAAGGTAAAGTTCAACTCAAGTGGAATATTAGTTAGGAGTTAATTATGAGTGTAGAAAAAATTGTTTCAGAGATGATTGATTTCGTTGCGTATGTTGAAAGTTTCTATGGTGATGTGCCTGATGCGATTTATCCAATGGGTGCTACTCCAAAGATGATTCTTGAGGCGACTCAACAATACATCTCTAAGGGTGAGATTGAGTTCTGTGGAGATAGTCTTGACAGAGAAAAAGTTCGTGATATAATGATTGAACAGTTTGGTTTAATATTCCCCCAAGGTGGAATCAAATTAGGAGAAGTATAATGGGATTGTTAGTAAGTGTTTATAAAGATGCATCATCACAGTATGATTGCACAAATGGTGGTGTTTCATCTAGGAACATCAAAGGACTTTGTTTAACAAACGTGAGTGGGCCTTTCGATCCATGTGATGATTATCCTGCCGCTCAGTTAGTAAAACAGACTTTTCATTTTGGTTCTTCTGTGAAAATTATTCCAGAGGAAGCAGAAGGTAAACAGACTATGATGGGTGGTAACTATGCTGCAACATCTGATAGTAGGTTCAGTGAAAAGATTGAACAAATGCTTGGACACAACTTTTATGGTGCTATTCCTATTCACGACAGAATTGAAAGAAATTATTAAAAAACTCTTGACTTGTTGTGATAACAATGGTATTATGTATATAGATGATGAGAAAGGTGATTCGCTATGAAAATTCAAAAAGACATTAAAGACGTTAAATTTTACGGTACAGATATGCCTGTATCGGAGAATATCGTTATGGCATCTGCCGCTGGGTGGTATGTCGGTGCAGTCTGTAAAGATCCAGACTGTGGTGGTATGATTGTGCCTTTTGATAGGTACAGTGAGTACTTTGCAACGCCTGAAGAGGTTGTAAAATATTATGGAAACTTATTGGTGGAGGCTGCGTAATGGTAGAACTTTTAGAAGACATTGAGGTTTTAGAGAATCTTGTAATTGCCATGAATGAAGGTGCTTCGGATGAGAAGTACATGGCGCTTCATGCTGTTGAAGTTCTTCTTTTGAAGAAAAAAGATACCTTCAACCAATTTGAAACTGAAATGGAACAGGAGTGCGATTATGCAAGAACAGGTTATTGATTTAAATGGGCCTGCTGGTAATGCATTTTTTCTACTCTCACGAGCAGGGGATCTTGCAGAACAGTTAGGATTGGATAGTGATGCAATCACAGATGAAATGATAGAAGGTGATTATGAAAACCTTATTTCTGTGTTCACTAAATATTTTGGAGATTACGTTACATTGGAGCGATAAATGACAGCAATTGAACATGCTATTTTAGCAACATCAATACTTGCTGCTTTCTTTTACTACGGAAAGTACTTAGGTAAAAAACAGGTTGTGGATGAGATAATTGAACACACCCTTGAAACTTTAGAAAAAGGTAACTATATAAAAGTAAAATATCACGGCGACTCAAAAGAAAAAGAATTAATACCTCTTGACACTGAGTCATAAATTTGGTATTATAGAATGTTGTTCGTGATTCGGAGGTTTAATTGATAATGACATGATTTACAAGACGTTAGAAGAGGCCATTGTGGCTGCAAAAGAGATGTGTCGAGTATTGGACACATATGTAAAAATCACTGAATGTGAAACTGGATATGAACTATTTGGAACTGGTGATTTTGTATTGGAGATAAAAGAATGAAGAAATTACTTGGTACATCAGCACTCGTTGTTTTGATTGGTTGTCATCCAGCAGCTGCACATGAAGCACAAGATCATTATAAGTCTGTAACTAAACGTATACCGACTACATATCAATCATGTGAAGTTGTAGATGTTCCTATATATGGACAGACAAGTGGTGGTGCCTCTGGTGCAGATGTTCTTACTGGTATCATTATCGGTGGTTTACTTGGTAAGGGTGCGTCTGGTAATGACAAAGGTGCAGCTGCTGGTGCAGTGATTGGTGGTATGGTTGCCGCTGATAAGAAAAAAGGTAATCAACGGATTGTTGGTTATAAACAACAACAAGTTTGTAGAGATGTTACAACATACGATGAAAGTAGACACACTATCTATAGTCATTCGACTGTTACATTTACATACGAGGGTAGAACCTATTCCCTGAGATTTCAAAAATAGGTACAGTTGGGTTATAACTGCCCTTAGCTCAGCTGGATTAGAGCAACAGCCTTCTAAGCTGTGGGTCGTAGGTTCGAGTCCTACAGGGCAGGCCAACTATGAGGAAAATATGTATAAAAAAAGAAAAGATAAAGAAACAAATCAAGGTGGATTAACAGTTACAGTTCGTAACGATGATGTTAATGGTGCATTGAGAGTTCTTAAAAAAAGACTTATCAAAGATGGTTTGTTTCAAGAACTACGAGAACGCTCTTACTTTGAGAGTAAGGGAACGAAGCGCAGAAAAGAAAAGGCTGCAGCTACTCGTAGGTTCAAACGTAAGATGTTAAAACGACAGGAAGAGATGGGATACTAGAATGATTGTAACTTGTCCTAAATGTTCAATAATTTATGATGAGGAAAAATATTCTAGTTGTCCTAGATGTCAGGAACAACAAGATTTTGATAATGGGCCTTGGAAAAAGGATAGGTGATATGGCACAGCGTACAAAAATTGAGAGTGATAATACAATTCCAAAACCTCGTAAGAGAAGGAAACCAATGTCTGCTGAACAGAAAGCAGCTGCAGCAGAACGTCTTGCTAAAGCTCGTGAAAAACGACTAAAGGAAAATCCCCCAGAATATAAATCAATTCATCCAGACGTTCTTGCTCGTCCAGACTCAGATCCTTGGAATCATAAAAGTGTGAAGAGATGGATTAAGACGCAAAGAGAACTTCTTGCAACGGAACGTAAGAATGTTAGACAGAATGTCAAAGGTGCTATTGCTAAAATGAAATCCCACGAAGGTTATGTTCAGAATATGGAAAGATACCTAAAGAGTGGAATATGGTTAGACTTGTTTTGGGGAGAGTACCAAGAAAAGAAATGTAAGAGTGTTTGTTTAGTGATGGCATATCACCCAGACGGTACACCCAAAAGAACTGTTGGAATGTGGTATCCAGATATTGGATGTGATTGGACAAGGGAAATGGAAAATGACTAATGATAATGAAAACCCTGAGAGTAATATAATAAAGTTCCCTAAAAATAATCCAAAGGTTGCAATTAAAATTGATAATAAAGCTCACGAGATTCGTGAGAATATTATCTTTACTGAAAATCTATGTGAAGCTTTGGTAGTAAACATGATACATAACATGTCAGAAAATGGCATGAATGTAGATGGTGAAAACTTTATTAGAGACACTTCTGTAATAATAGAACTAGTTAAGTCTACAATCTACAGAGACTTGGGTATGATACATCCGCTTCAAGAACTTGTTGAAACGCTTACCACTGTGATAAAGGATAATGATGGTGTAGCATATGATGTTGACTTAGAAGGTTTGGCAAAATTATTAGAAGAAATAGATAAACCTATTGACAATTAATGATTTTTGTAGTACTATATAATACTATAAAAAGGTGAATATATGATATTAGTTGATATGAACCAAGTCACAATCAGTAATCTTATGATGCAGATTGGTTCTAAAAGAAAAAATGATGTTGATGAAAATCTAGTTCGCCATATGGTATTGAACTCACTTAGAATGTATCGTTCTAGGTTTAGTGAAGAATATGGAGAACTTGTTCTTTGTTACGATAGTAAGAAGTATTGGAGAAGAGACTATTTTCCAAACTACAAATCTAATCGTAAGAAAGATAGAGAAGCTTCTGGATTAGATTGGAATCTAATCTTTGAAACTCTCAACAACATTCGTGACGAAATAAAAGATAATTTCCCATACAAAGTTTTAGAAGTAGAAGGTGCAGAAGCAGATGATTGTATCGCTGCTGTGGTACAACATATTGCTGTTACACCATCTGAGTATGAGAAGGTTCTAATTCTTTCTGGAGACAAAGACTTTATTCAGTTGCAAAAACACAGTTTTGTAAAACAATTTTCGCCTGTGTTGAAAAAGTTTGTAAGTGGTATAGATCCAGATATATATATTAGAGAACATATATTGAAGGGTGATAGAAGTGATGGAGTTCCTAATTTCTTATCATCAGACAATACGTTTGTAGATGAGTTACGACAGAAGCCTTTGTCCAAGAAAAAACTGGAGACTTGGATTGACCTTGACCCAGAAGATTATTGTACTGAAGACATGATGCGTAACTATCAACGTAACAAAGTTTTGATTGACTTGGAACAGATTCCAAGAGAACTGAAGGTAGAGATACTAGAACAATATCAGTTACCACCAAAAGGTGAACGATCAAAACTGTTAAATTATTTTATTAAAAAGAGATTGAAAAATCTTATGAATGACATTGGAGATTTTTAATATGGCACAGTCCACATACACACCTCTACTATCTGAGGTTTTAAGAAAAGTGCATAATGCAAAAACAAAAGATAAAAAGGTTGCAATCCTAAAAGAACACGATTGCGATCCACTACGAATGGTAATCAAATCATCGTTTGATCCTAAAATCGAATGGTTGATTCCAGAAGGAGAAGTTCCCTTCAAAGCAAATGAAGCTGAAGAAGGAACAGAACATACAGTACTACGCAGAGAAGCAAGGAAACTGTATCGTTTTATAAAGGGTGGAGATAATACTCTAGTTGGTTTTAAACGTGAGAATATGTTTATTCAATTATTAGAAGGACTTCACAAATCAGAAGCGCAATTAATAGTTGATGCTAAAGATAAAAAATTACATCAAACTTACAAAGGACTTTCAACAACTGTTGTTAAGGAAGCGTTTGGATGGAATGATGAATTTATGAAACAAGAATAGGAAAAGATATGAGCTTTGAATTCGATTTTACTAAAGGACATCTCGCAGAAATCATATCTGCTGATGCTGATGATTGGTATGATGCACTGTGCGAACTGTTACCAAAATACGGTATCACAACAGAACGTAGAGTTGCACACTTTTTAAGTCAGTGTGCCCACGAATCTGGTGGGTTCAAACGATTAGAAGAAAATCTAAACTATAGTGCAAAGGCGCTTCGTGCAGTCTTTGGACGATACTTTGGTAACTCACCTAAACGTGATGCAGATGAATATCACCGTAAACCAGAAATGATTGCAAACTATGTGTACATGGACGAATATCGTAAGTACAAAATGGGCAACGTCAATGAAGGTGATGGTTGGTTGTTCAGAGGCAGAGGCCTAAAACAATTAACAGGTAGACATAACTATACCAAGTTTGGTGAAAGTATTGATATGAGTGCAGAACAAGCAGCAGAGTATGTTGCAACACCAGCTGGTGCAATTGAATCTGCATGTTGGTTTTGGGATGCAAATAATCTGAATGATATCGCTGATACAGACAATGTTGTGAAAATGACTAAGAAGATCAACGGTGGCAATATTGGATTAGAGGATAGACAAAAACGATACTCTCATGCAATGGAAGTACTAGGTATGAGTGTAGAGGATTTAGGTGCAGACGATAGTTCTGTGGAAGATATCCTTGACGATATTGGTGTTTTAAGAAAAGGTGCAAAAGGCGAAGGTGTCAAACTTATGCAAGAAGCATTAGGTATTGGTGCAGATGGAGACTTTGGGCCAGGCACAGAACGTGCATTAAAAGAATGGCAATCAGCAAATGGTTTGGTTGCAGATGGAGTGGCAGGAACTGCTACTTTTGAAAAACTATTTGACTAAAACTTATTGACTCTATGGTATCTTAGTGGTATTATAGAATCATTGGTGAGGGGCAACTTCCTTTCTCTCTCAACTCTCTCAATAGAGTTGCTCCTCACCAAACTTTTTTCTAAGTTCTTGATTTTCAAGAACTTTTTTTTTACTTTTTCTCTTGACTTTTGTTGTAATAACAAGTATACTATTAGTATAGTGATTCGGAGAGATTATGAATTATATTGAAATAAACGGTGGTAACAAATACCAAAAGAAAGTTGCTTATAATGTTATCGACACGATGATTAAAGCTCTTATGCCTCGTATGAGAACTTTAGACATTACTGTTAACATTCGTAAGTTTACTGATGATGCTATCGGTTACTGCATGATGGAAGATACTAATCGTGAGTTTGAGATTGAGGTTAGTAAGGACTTATCCTTGAAAGATTTTGTCACTGCATTGTGTCACGAAATGGTACATGCAAAACAGTACGCTCGTAATGAGATGAGTGGTAACATTACTGACAGACATTGGAAAAGGTCTACAGTTGCAGACTCAGTTAGTTATTGGGATTTGCCTTGGGAGAAAGAGGCATACCGAATGGAAGATAAACTTGCTCAATTAGTTTGGGAATCAAACATACTTTAGCTCTTGACAATTGACGAATCAACAGTTATAATTAGTATGTAGAATGAAAAGAGAGGAATATATTATGACACAAGTAGCAGTTATTCACGCAGCGTTTGAGGAAACACCACATACAGTTGCTTTTGTAGATGTGCCTGATTTACCATCAGATAAAGAAAAACTTGAATATGCATATCGTTGGACAAATAACGTAATGGGTTCTTGGAGTATCAAAGAAGAATACTTTGAGGATGGTGAAAAGAATGGTGACTATAATCCAAACGTCACTGTTATGGCTCCACTTAAAGAAGTGGATGGACAAACATATGGTTTACGTTCTACAAGTATGAACGACCAAATGTTATTGGGTACTACAAAGTACAAAGTTGCAATGCTAGGTTTTGAGGAGATTGTATAATGGGAGCAGTTAAGAGTTACATGATGGATGTTGAGGAAGAGGTTTTCTCAATTGATGGGATTGAGAATAAGTTTAGTGAAGCTGAACATGTTTCTGAAGTTCAAACATTCGTAATTGATAAATTAGGATATACTTCTAGTTGGGATAAAGATATCGCAAAGGATGTTGTATCAAGTCAATGGAATGAATATTGGGGTAACTATCCATGATTAAAGAACTGTTAATGAGTGCATTGACACTCATGCCAGCCGCATATGCTGATGATTCATCTCTAGGTGTAGAAGAATTCAGACATAGAGAAGCACAGTGTCTTGCACAGAATGTATACTTTGAAGCAAGGAATCAACCAGCGGCTGGACAGATGGCAGTTATGTCTGTCACTATAAATCGTGTAAATGATTCTAGATTTCCAAATACAATCTGTGGTGTTGTCTATGAAGGCCCTTCTCGACCTAGTTGGAAGGGTACTGGTGAGATGATACCTATTCGACATAAGTGTCAGTTTAGCTGGTACTGTGACGGCAAAAGCGATATTGCACAGGATAAAGAAACATTTAATGAGATTTTTCTCTTGAGTGAAATGGTAATTAATGGTACAATAAAACTCATGGACATTACAGAAGGTGCAACACACTATCATGCAGACTATGTACGTCCAGCGTGGGCAAGAACCAAAACAAAAACAATTGAGATTGAAGATCATATCTTCTATCGGTGGGAGAAGTAGATGAATATTTTTTACTTACATGAAGATCCAATGATTAGTGCTGCTATGCATGTGGACAGTCATGCTAGTAAAATGATTATTGAGTATGCTCAACTTATGTCTACTGCACATCGTGTATTGGATGGTGAAGAATACTATGGACAGACTAAGAATGGACGTAAAATCAAAAGATGGAAGTTGAGTTCTAATCTTGAAAATGTTCTTTACAAAGCTTCTCATGTAAATCATCCTAGTGGTATTTGGGTTCGACAATCAAAAGCAAATTACGAATACCTATATGACTTGTGGAGTAAACTAAACGAAGAGTTTGTTTACAGGTATGATAAAGATGTAGACCATGAGAGCTACAGAAAACTACATGAAGCGCTTGCAGTTGCACCAGATAACATTCCAGATGGTAATTTTACAGAACCAACACCAGCGATGCCTGATGATGTAAAGAATCCATCCTCAATTGTTTCTTACAGGAATTACTACATAAAATACAAACAACATCTTGCGAGTTGGAAAAAACGTGGTGCTCCAGAATGGTATGTAACATGACTAAAGAGCCTGAACGCTATTATGATTGGATGTTATGGAAAATGCGACAAGAGGATGCAAAAATGGAAGTAAAGATAGACGAAGGTCTTAATCTAGATAAAACTGGTAATGAACTATATCGTAGAGAACTTGTAGCATTGTCAACTAAGGTTGAGTTGATGCAAGAGGATATGAAAAATTTGACAAGTGATTATTACAAACTCATAAATAGAGTTAAGGAATTATCTGAAGAAAATTATCATCTTAAAGAACAGATGAGTGACTTGAAAAAATAGGATTATTATGCCAATATTTAATTTTAAAAATACAGAGACAGATGAAGAGTTTGAGGACTTCATGTCTAATTCTCGCAGAGAAGAACTGCTAGAGAAAAATCCTCATATCAAACAAATGCCATCATCTTTTTCAATTGTTTCGACACATGGTTCGACAATTGATAGTAAAACTGACGATGGTTGGAAAGAGATGCAAAGTAGAATTGCAGAGGCTCATCCAGATACACCTTTTGCAGATAGATATGGTAGTAGGAGTATTAAGGATATTAAGACTAAAGCGGTAATAGATAAGCATCGACATAAATGGAGAAATAATTAATGGCAAAGGCAAAAGATATTAGAATTGACCAGATGGTTACTGTAACGCCTGCTACTGACAATCAACAGAAGGTATTTCAAGATTATAAGTCTGGTAAGAATATGTTCTTGTATGGTGCAGCTGGTACAGGTAAAACATTCATTACCTTATATCTCGCTTTACAAGAAGCATTGAGAAATGAAACACCATATGATTGTGTTTACTTAGTTCGTAGTGCAGTACCAACTCGTGAGATTGGTTTCTTGCCAGGTGATGAAGAAGACAAGACAGCATTGTTCCAAGTACCATATCAGAATATGGTGAAGTTTATGTTTGAACAACCAAACGAACAGGCATTTAGTATGTTGTATGATAGACTAAAGAGTCAAGGTTCATTGATGTTTCTTACAACTTCATTCTTGCGTGGTATCACGTTGGATAACGCAATTGTTATTGTAGATGAAGCCCAGAACTTGAACTTCCATGAACTAGATACTATTATTACTAGAGTTGGACAAGATTCAAAAATTATGTTCTGTGGTGATATCTTTCAAACTGACTTACAAAGAAACAGTGAGAAAGACGGTATATCACATTTTATGAAAATTCTTAGAGGTATGAAATCATTCTCTACAGTAGAATTTAATTTAGGTGATATTGTTCGTTCTGGTATGGTAAAGGAATATCTTATCAGTAAAATAAAACAACAAGGACAGACTGAAAGCGGTTAATAAATCTATTGACATTACAGTCTAATTGAAGTATAATATGTTAAAACTTGAGGATAAATTATGTTTACACACACACCAGTTGATATACCAGAAGTAAAAACTAAGAACGTAGATCGCAAACGATTTTATGTAACACCAAATGGAATGTACCCATCAATCACAACTGTACTGAATGTACGAAAACGTGAGGGTTTAGCCCAGTGGCGTAAAAGAGTTGGACATGATGTTGCAAACTATATTGCAAGAACTGCTGCGACTCGTGGAACTAAAGTCCACCATATGTGTGAGGACTTTATAAACAACCAAGAGGTAGAAAAAGACAATCGTGAATTTCTGCCTTGGTGTTTGTTTCAACAACTAAAACCAGTAATAGAAAAGAATATAGATAATATATTCGCTCAAGAGTGTGGACTTTGGAGTGACAAATATCAAGTTGCTGGTAGGGTGGATTGTATTGCAGAATATAATGGAAAACCATCTATCATTGACTTTAAGACTTCTCGTTCAGAACGTAATGATGAGTATAATGAGTCATATTATATTCAGGCAGCTGCATATGCAGAAATGTTTGAAGAACGAACAGGAATCGAAATTAATCAAATAGTAATTCTTGTTGTAACAGAAGATGGAACAGTTCAAGAGTTTGTTAAAACTAAACATGACTACTTACCATTACTAGTAGAAACAGTCGAACAGTTTGTCTCAGAGTGGGAAAAAGAAAATGAGGAAGTTACTGCTATGCGTAGTGATGCTGGGATGTAGTCCAGCATTTGCAGAACCCTACTGGACACAAAAACCAGTTCAGTGTGGAACAGCACAAGAAATGGTTGATATCACGATGAGGTTTGGTGAAGCACCAACTATTATCATGGAAGGTAAAACTATGAATACAACAGGTGCATTAACAAAATCTAAACTTGTTATTGCACATAATAAGGATACAGAAACGTGGACACTATTAGAATTTACTGATAAAGATACAGGATGTATTCTTAATACTGGAAGAGGATTAAAAGTAATCCCTTGGCCAAAAGGTAAATCTTTATAATGGAAACAATATGGCATATACTATTGACAGTTTGTTCTGGAAGCACATGTCTAGAACAAGATGTGCAGTGGTTTCAAACTCAATCAGAATGCGAAGTTATGATGGTTGAGTATACAGAAATTCCAGTTGATGGTGATTGGGATACTGTAGAATTTATTTGTAAGCCAGTAGGATCAATTTCTTCTTGACTCTTTGGAACTACTGTGGTATAAATAGAGTACAGTTTGTTGATACAAACCGAATACTAGACAGGACATGGGGGCAGTACCCATCGCCTCCACCATAATCTCACTTCTAGATGAGATATTGAATCACTGCTTGGGAGTGGGATTATGATGGGGGCGAACTAGGATCGACTGATAGGGATAGGTAAGAGTAGAACTGTGGGATAGACGCCTAATAGTCTAACAAAACTAAACGCAAACGATAATTTTGCACCTCAAGGTTACGCTCTAGCAGCTTAATCCGATAGGGTTTCGGTGGGTTTCCTAGTAACAGAATAACCTACCACTTAATTTGGAGATTATTATGTATCGTGTAACTGGATATTTTAAAGATAAAAAAGTTGTACAAAAGTTTGTGGATGTATATGATGCAATAGATTTTAGAGATATTGTGGATGCACATTATCCAGTAAAGGTAACATTTGAAAAGGTAATAGATATGAGACAATGGGTATATGATTGTTGGAATGGTGTAATGGATATGGATAGAAATCCATTGAGACATATTCCAGATTTACAAGTGAGACATATGGTTTTACAAATACTTGCATGGATGTGGTGCATCGTATTTTCGTTTTTAGTTGGTAGTTTTGTTGTATTTGGTATTAGTGCAATTGCTCACATTATCTTACTTGCAGCTATTGTTATTACAGTAGGAACATTTGAAACTGCAAAACGTAGACCGTCTTTTTTTAATAATTTCCCTACTGGTACACCAAGTAGGTCTAGACAAGTTATGTATCTTTCTGGTGATGGTAAAGTTGAAAAAATTAAACTTGA
>Ga0181377_1000174_pt1 | contig 25621 bp, 23 predicted proteins | sample LowvirmetaG_9_FD_130160 | JGI IMG/M metagenome (GOLD analysis project Ga0181377, IMG submission 130160) | Marine viral communities from the Subarctic Pacific Ocean - Lowphox_13 viral metaG | ecosystem: Environmental > Aquatic > Marine > Oceanic | place: Subarctic Pacific Ocean | collected...
GCACTATTAAGAACTACCTGACGTTTTTCAGAACTACTTCTGGCATTTTCAAATGTACTTTGGCCACTGGGTTTAATCTCAATGAGCTCCACATGTTCCTTGCCATCGTTGTCTATGTATTGTATTAAAAAGTCTGGATAATAGGTATGCCAGCGATTGTCCAACGGGGACCTATAGGGTATTTTAACACACTCTGATCCCCAGCGTGTGATGTTTGGGTGCTCATCACACATTCTACAAAAGGTATTTTCCCAGCTACTACGAAAAGTTGGCATCTTTGAACCCACATACTTGTCACGATTAATGACTTGGTATTTGCCCTTGTGGAAACGCTTCATGGTTTAATGAAATGTGCTTGACGACTTTTTGAATTATTAACAGGTGTTGTAAGGCCCACGCGATTTCCTGCAGGTCTGAGTGCATTCATGGCTTCATAGCTGTCGACTGCTAATTTAAGTTGTGCATTATTATCGTCAAAATATTGCAGGGGATTTACGCCCTGCTGTTTTGCTACTTTTATTAAAATAGTTCCCATAGCTCTGGCTGCTGGTTCGCCATAACCTATTTTTATGAGTTTGGTAAAAACCTGATCAAGCATTACAGGATCCACTGTGTCTGCAGGATCCAGAAAGCCCTGTAAAATAAAAGCACTTGCTTCTGGCAGAGGAAATTGTATGGTAGCATTTTTAAGATAATTATATAGCTTATCCTGAGTTACTCCATACTTTATTTCATTTCCGAAAGTATCATATATGTTAGCACTCACTCTGGCCATTATGAATCTCCTGGGGGTACTGTGGGATTATTCTCAAGGTCAAAATCAGGAACGCCCACCTCTATGGTCGCAGGTTTGGATGGTCTTCTTCTGGTTTCAACTATGGTGTCTGTGACATTATCAAATATAGTGCCCACTACCGCATCTTTTACATCTGCACCATTAACTGCGGCTACTAATGCTTTGTCAGCAACGTCACCCAAAAACTCACCAAATATATTCTTAAAGAAACTGGATTCACCAGCAGTAGGAGTTTCTGTGCCATAGGTAGTAGTGAAATCTTTGGTTGTGGAAAATTCATCTGGACTTTTAGTGATTCTGGGCTGATTGGATCTTTGTACTTCTGACCCACGATTGCCTAGAAATCTATAGTCTCGCTGAGTGCTTGCTGATATACTACCCGTACCATCGTCCCTGAAATTTCTACTAACTAATTCAAGAGATGAAGCATCTTCAAATCTAGCTAAATCTATATTAGTTAAATCAAAATTTACTTCATCATATGTAGTAAAACTTTCATACTGAAATGTCATGGTAAATTCCATGACGTCATTACCAGCATAATCCAGAGGTGTGTGCGTAAATCCAGTCATTACAGGATTTATTAAACTATACTGCACACCTTTTTGTGCATGATACAATACATAATCGATGCGTTCGAAAAAGTTAGGATTTTCATTGACATTGTATCCATATTTGTTACTATCGAACGGACCGCCTTCGCCATATTGGGAACCTATAAAATCCACTCCCCCCTGACCAATATTTGTGCTATTAATATCTCTGTTGCCTATCTCGCTTTTGTTTCTGGGATTCATATAATGGTATGCAAAATACTTCATGATAATTTGCAACCAGGCATTACTAGCAGTATCAACAACTCTGATAGTAACTGGCTGATACTCAACGCCTGTGTTTATTATTCTCTTTTTGTTGTACTCATTCATAGTTTGCGTTTTAAATTCCACCTGCGGCAGATCCGCGGTGCGAACTAAACTACTCATACGAACTCTGAGTTCATCGTTATTTACTTCATCGAAAAAGGGTTGTCCGAATAAATCCCTGTCAAGCACGAAACTAACATATCCGCCAAATTGTTGTCTGGGCGGATCTTGTGAGGGATTGTAATGATAAGCATTACGGAAATCCCGCAAATAAAAACCTTGAGCAGTTAACGCAGTCCAAATATTTTTATAAGGGGATCCCGCCATGCCATGCCGTTATTAGGCTTGAACACCAGCATCATTGAGATTAGCACTATCTGGGAAAGGATTACCTCCCACCAATCTACCATTGATATCATTATCTCCCTGATAGTGAGTACAATTATCAAAACGTACTGTCATGGTAATCTGAACTGCATCATTTGTACTATAATCATTCTGACCATATGCAACGTTTTGCAGGAAGCACCCTTCCAGGTAAAATACTTCTGTGGGGCCAGCATTTGTACCGTCCATGGTTTCAACTTGCATATCAAACTTATAATCGTTGCCAGCAGCCGGTGTGGTTTGCTGGAAAAAGTTTACCTGACGTTGTAGCTGAGCACCAACCAATCTGGTTGTTGCATTAGTGATGTCGTCTCTGACCACAACATCAATTGTGGACCATTCATGCTTACCATGTATATAACTCTTGCTGTTGTAAGAATCAATCATTACCTCTGGAAAAGACACTGAGGGTCTGGTTACACTTTGAACGTTTTGAGTGAGCACTCTGCTTTGAGGTTCGCCGCCGAAACCTGCCAACATAGTAACGCGGAAGCGATACTGTAGTTTAGGCATAAGGATACCATTACCCTGGTTACCAGCAAGTGGTACACCAAACTTATCACGAGTTTCAACTGTATTAATATTTGCCATTTCTATCTCCTACTGGATATTTGTCTATGCCATTATTTATCTAAATACACTAAAAAATATTATATACTATGTTTAAAGACGAAAAAGGGGGCTTAAAAGCCCCCATAAACATATTTAAAATACTTACTGGCCAGTTTCGCCCAGTGTATTTTGTATTCTGATTGGAACGTAAATAAATTCTATGGATTTAACTGGCTGTATAGCAATGTCTACCCATAGTTCATTACGGTCAATACGATCTGGCGTATTATTGGAACTGTCGCACACTGTTAAGAAGTCAAACAAACCTCTGGAAGTAACTAGCTGCCCCAAAAATCTATCAACAGTTGTTTTTGCGTTTTGGCGAGTGATGTCATCGTTAGGTTCGAACAAGAAGGGTCTCATTGCCTCGTCCAACCTGTCACGAATATAGTTAACTAAACGTGCAACGTTTACACGATCCAGGGCGCTTGCTACTGGATTGAGTGTCTTTTGACCAAACACCACAATACCACGGCCTGTGAATGTACCAATTGGATTAACCTTGTTTATGTACAAATTATCTCGCTGGCCCTGGCTCAGTGCCACAGGCTTATACTCATTGGATTCAGCATCCAAATAACCCACGCTTGTGGCGTTGCTAACTAAGCCCCGCTGATATCCTGCTGGCGCAAACCAGGGATAAGCCACCTGATCATTGTATGCCATGGTTCTGAGAATCATATGACTAGGTGGAACCAAAATATCTGTTCCATCAAGTCCAGATGTCAAAGCGCTTGGATAATACACAGCCGCATAAGGATTAGCTAGTGTAAGACCCTCTTCGCCGTTACCAGTGGCATTGTTTGCATTTGAAGCCCACTGTGATATACTAGTATTATCAGATGCTAAACGCATGGGAGTATCACCTACTACAAAAGCAGTTTCCTTGCGATCCACATTGAGGTTGACCATTTCGTCCATGAGCTCTGGGTAGTTTGGACAACCAATAAGGTTAAATCTTAAACCTTCGTTGCGAATATCTTCGTTTGCATTTAACGCACCCTGCATTGCAGCTACTACCATGTTACGCTGTGCATGTCTAAGCATGTATGGTGAACCATCAGATTTTAACCCGCTTACTGTTCTCCAACGGCTAGCATTTTCGTCCCACTGGCGAATAGTTCCACCACTAGCAATCATATTCCACGCAAGTATTCCAGTAGGATACAATACAGCACTGGGAGCATCAGTAAACAATGCGCCGGCGCGGGATGATCTGAAATCACCAAATAATATTCCTGCTGGTGTGTCCTGGTCCGCATTGTCCATAAGAGCCCATCCAGCGGAAGACCAGCGATAAATCTGGGGATATAGTTCTAAATTGTCTGTGCTAATCCATACATCACCCAGGAGCAAAGTACCGCCCGTGGATTGAGTTGTTGGTGCAAGTACTTGAAACTGCACGTCACCATTGAATGAAGACCAGGCTGACCCAGTACTAACTAATAAATCAATATTATCGCTGCTAATTACATTGTCATACCAAAGTGTTTTATCAGCAACACTTCCCACAGGTGCTGTAGTACTTGCAACATAAGAAAGAGCTGACCATTCACTGTATGCAAGTGCAGAAGTAGTGTCCCCAAGTGTGCCATATTGCAGACCCAAAACACTGGGTGCCCAACCTGGTATGCTTCCATTAAAGAACTTTACCTGCCAGCCATCTTGCTGAGTAAATTTAATTTGATTACCATTTACGATTTCTGCTCTTAGCTTATCTCTGAGGCTTTGATTGGTTGCGCCAGACACACTATTGTTAATGTCGCTAACTGCGTCAGACAAACTAGCAAATCCATCACTATTAGAATCTGTTGTAAAAAACACAGGGATATACCCGTTTGCATCAAAAACACCACTATCGTTAATGGAAATCCACATTGCTGCTGTTCCAGGACTATTGATATGATTAGTTAAATCAAATAGTGGATCAGTTGGAGTAATAATAGTACTATAAAAAATATTTTCTGTGCCGGTAGACTCATTTTCCCAATTTCGCAATGTAACTTCGGCAATTGGAGTTTCATCATAATCTCCCCAAAGATCTCCATCTACAGGGCCGCCTTGTGCACTATAATAAGTAAATGCTTCATTGCTATATTTGGAACCATAAACTGCTTCAGTCAACCATTCCTTAGCTATAGCGTTATATACTTTAATATTGATACTTGAGCCTTGATTTGGTTTGGAAGTCTGAAGGAACATATCATTTTCCCTGAGGGTTGTTCCGTCTTCCCTGGTTGCAGGAATATTTAAATGATTATTGATAATAAATATGTTGCTAGTAGCAGTGTTCCAAGAGGATTCACCAATAACGAACCATGCACCAGATCTTCTTTCACAAATCCTAATTGTATTTGCTGTTGCGCCAGTGGAGGTGTAATATACAACACCAATATCATAGTCAACACCATATGCAGTTGTTGGGATGCCGTCAGAAGTTATATCAGTCGCTGGTACAACAACAGCGTTCTGTAACACCCACTGACCGCCTACTCTACGCTTTATGCCCCAGGTAGTATTATTAACATCTAACCAGCATTGTCCATCAGCTGGTGGCTGAGTGGGTGCTGTGGCGCTGGGTGCTAACTTAGCAAGATCAATGTCTGCTCTAAGCACATACGCACGATTAGCAAAGCCCAGATAACTTCTGGCCGCTTCTAGTCCATACTCGTTAAGCTCATAACCATGAAGCGGTGTGCCGCCCGTGGTGTAAAAATTTGGATTACCGTAATTAATGAGTAATTCGCGCTGACTAGAAATATTAAAAACTTTACCTGCGTTTTCTGGTGTGGTATATGCTGCAATACCTGTACCGTCTGATGAGGTCTTGTTCTCTTCTGTAGCTACAATTATAAGAGGAACAGTGCCTGATCCAACGCTGGCGTAGAAACTTTCGTCCGATACGCTAATACTCACTCCTGGTGATACTAATGTTGCCATAATAACTCTCCTATTGTGAATTAGTTAGCAATATTTATCTAAAAAGCAATAATTATGCCTTATTAGAATATCTTTGGAATGCAAAATTACTAAACAGATAAATAGGTCAGGCTTGTTTTTGGCGCTTTTGTATTTGGAATAAGATTTGGGATGTTTTAACTTTTAAGTCTTCAAGTGTGCCAGTATTACGAATTATGTGATCGACTGGGTATCCTGCCCAATTCCATTCGGATTGGTGTACATCACGATACTTAGTGGTCATTATGCGCTTGCTCACAACATTACCGCCGTTGGCTTGTACTGCTGTTTCATACCAGGCAGGTAACCCACCACGCTGTACCCAAATTATAGTTCCACACAGATGCTTAATTATATTAAGTTCATTTGTAAATCTTGCGTCAGTTACTACTACTGTATCAGAGTCAGATATTTTTCTTAATCGATATTCCAAACTATTAATCCAAATATCGTTGTGGAAATGATCTCTGAGAACATCAGTACCCACAAGTTGCAGGGCTAATCTGGGAGTAAAATTATCGATTCCTGTTTTACTAGTCCAAAAAATATCGGGTGTCTCACGAAACTCCCGGCTTTCCATGGTGTTACCTTCCAGAAGATGTCTAGGCCATCCAAATATACTTGAACACAAATCTTTAAGGGGAGCCGCAAAACTGTCTGTGCGTCCTGTTTTACCTACGGATTCTGTTATGAAATTGCCCACGGTGTCCTTTCCGGATCCTATGTGACCAACTATGCCTATAATCATTACTATGCCTTTGTATGTAATTTAATAAAATGTATATATGTCAACCTATAATAAAATCCAGTGGACGACTGCCTTCCTCAAACAAAAAGATACCCTGTTTGAGTTTTTCCATTTCGTCGTAGCCTTCCTGTTTGAGGGCTTCACCGTCTAACTGTATGGCGCCGCCAGGACCTGGCAAACCTGTGGTGTATTTTGCTCTGGCTGTGCCCAGTGTAACTTTGGAAGCAGCAAGCGTCCAATTTGCCAACCAATCCGAACTATAAACATCTCTGAGTAGAGTGGCTTCTGGTATAAAGTTTTCTACTGCTACCAATACTTCTTCATCTGATGTTACGCGTCTTAATATAGTGAGTTGCTTGCTGACTCTGTCCCATAACCAATCAAATTCTGCGGCAAGAACAAACTGCGCAGTTTCCTGATACATTGCTATGGCATTAATCATGCTAAGAACACCACCACCTGCACCTGAACTGCCAGGAGGATATACACCATACACAGGGTCAAAAATAATACCACCGTTATCTATAAGACCACCACTAAGGCCTGCCTGTTTACGCCATAATCTGGTAACTACCATGACTTCGTCAGGAAGTGTGTATTTGTTGATTTCTGCCTGTGCTTCCAGAAAAATATAGCTTTTTTGTACTGCACCAGAACTTAATCTGCGATACATACCCAAGGCATTGTCTATAGCCATGTCGTAGTGTTCGCGATCTAGTTCCACATCTACCATACCCTCGCCCAATCTTAAACGAGTGTAATTGATGAGTTCTTCTCTGTTACGAAATCCTATAGTGTCCTGGGGCATGATATCTCCTGATAAATGTATTTATCAGGAAAACGCCTTGATTATAATGCAATGTTCATTGATTCTGCCGTTAATAGCAGTATCGGTAGTGGAGAGATCATTATATAGCTTCTCAAACTTGGTACGAGCTAACTTATCTGCACCTTTTAATACTTCTGGCTTACGAATAGTCTTTTGCGAGCTTTTATTAACATCGAATCCCACCAGTGAGGTACCTTTGACTCCCAAACCACCCAGCATGGGTTCTGCTACTGCATGGATTAGTTTACGATTTTTAGTATTATACACCCAAATTTCATTGGCTTCCAGAATGCCCACAGGATTTATACTTGCAAGTCCAATGGAGGGATCTGATTGCTTATACTTTAGTTTAGCTACTAATTTTTCTTTACTGGGGGCTTTCTTAGATCTGGGCTTGCGGTTGGCCTTGCCAGTGTTTATCAGAGTGCTTGTAGCAGTCATAATTAGTTCATAAAATTTCAGGAAGTTTTTGCGATCTTGTGCTTTGCCAGTAAACTGGATATATGCTTCCTTGATCTCTTCGTCCTCCCAGGCCACCAACTCCTGTGCTTCAGCATACTCAGCCTCATACATCTGTTGTATAATCTTAGCATGGGCAGGTTTAATAGCGGGCTGATATGAAATCATCTCTTTGTAGGGATCAAACTTTTTGAGATCATACTCACCATCACGCCAGTCATCCAGATAACCTTCCCATTGCCCACATAGTTCAGACACCTGCTGACGCATACGTTCCTGTATGCTAATAACCCTGCCCACTGGTTTTTCTTCCTGTATTTCCTCTTCGACATGAGGATGCATTTCCAGTAGTGTATCTATTGCCATGGTAATTTGTTCAGTGTGCTCTGTACTGAGTTCAGCACCCTTGTTTCCTATGTATGCATACTTACCGAACACCTGAAAAGCATAGTCAGGCACATGTTTAAGTTGCTTGGCCTTGGTCTTGTCAATAGTCAGAGCAAATTTCATAAACTCTGCTTTGAGAGTTTTTTTGGGCACTTCATAATGAGTATACCACAAGGCTTCATCCATGAGTCTGTGATAATCTCTGGCAATGCCATTAATACTAACAGGCTTCATGTCAGATTTAATAATCTTATAATCAGGCGTTTTGATGCCCTGAGACGAGAAGTTTGCTTTTGCCTTTGCCATATTACTGCCCCCTTAGCGCAGATGCTATTTGTTGTATGTCCTGAAAAACATTTTTGTATCTAGATTTATCTACCGTTACCTCAAGCATCACGCTTGATTTGTCGATGACCACATAACTCGGTCGTCTATCATATATATCTACGACAGCGTCCCCGTCGTTGTTGTGGGTTAATACTATGAATGCCATGATTATCTCCAGTGTTTATATAAAATAACATGTTCCTGTGGATCTGTCAAGCGATAAATAGTACACAAGGAGAACTGATGCCACGTATATCGTTATGGAACCGAAATAAGACACATGATTACGATTTTATCGATCGTATCGTGGGCGAAAATGTCTTTGCTGGCGGCACTGGGGTAATTTGCCACAAATACATGGGAGTTGTGGAAACACCATATGATGGTGATCCCAGTAACCCTAGTTCAGCAATCGATACAACAGAAGTCTTTATACAGGACTTACTATTCCTGGAAAATCGTGATCGAAAGTATTCTAAGGATCTGTACGAAATGCGAGGAGCATATGCGCTGGCTGACAACGATAGCTTTGATCTTACTCAGTTTGGGGCATTCCTGGCTAACGATACTATGTTTATGAACTTCCATATAGAAAGCATGGTCAGCACACTGGGCCGCAAATTGATGCCAGGCGATGTCCTGGAGCTGCCTCACCTCAGAGACGACTTGCTATTAGGCAAGGATGACGCTGTTAACAGATTCATGGTAGTCAAGGAAGGAACTCGCCCAGCAGAAGGTTATGATCCTAGATGGTGGCCACACTTGTGGAGAGTTAAATTAGGCACCATAACTGACTCACAGGAGTATCGTGACATACTTGGGGACGGCACCCAAGCAGAGGATCTCAGAAATCTTATTAGTACATACCAGACAGAACTGCGCGCACAAGACAGAGTCATGGAGCAAGCTGAGATCGATGTACCAAACATGCCACATACCAGATCCAGAGACCATTTATTTGTAGACCCCAGTTTACCAACACCGCCAAGTATTGCTCTTGAGGGGGATGGTAGTACAGGAAATCTTCATGGCGGTACTATCATAGGCAGTGGAGACACTTTTCCACAGTCAGGGGTAACAGATGGAGATTATTTTCTCAGAACAGATTTTATTCCTGACAGATTATTCCAAAAATCTGGTAATCGTTGGGTAAGAATGGAGGACGAAACCAGAGAGAAATGGACTAGTGCAAATCGTGCCCTCAAACACTTTATCAATAACGATAATATCAGACACAACAGTGACGAAACCATGGAACCTGAAAAAACTAACATGAGTCAGGTTGTGATGCCAAAAACAGATACCAAACCCAGAAACAGAAAATTAGAGGATTAGACATTGAACAGACAAGCAATATATGAGCAACTTAAAATTGATGAAGGTGTAGAATATGAAATCTATCTCGACCACCTTGGGTACCCCACATTTGGTGTGGGCCATCTGGTGCTCAACACAGACCCAGAATCAGGACAGGAAGCAGGGACGCCAGTGTCAGAAAACAGAGTACAAGAGTGTTTCCAAAAAGACCTCGACATCGCAATTTCTGAATGTCAGGAATTGTACGAGCCTGGAACATTTGACGGATTGCCTGGAGAAATCCAGGAAATATTGGTTAACATGATGTTCAACATGGGCAGAACCAGACTTAGTAAATTTAAAAAGATGCATGGTGCGATACTTGAGGCATCCTGGAAAACAGCTGCAATAGAAGGCAGAGATAGTTTATGGTATAAACAGGTAACGAACAGAGCAGAAAGATTAATGGGACGTTTAGAAAATGTCAAATAAAATCAGAGTAAAAGAACTGCCCAAAAACCCAATAGAGCGAACATACGCTTTGGACGAATATTCAGGAAGATTGGTTGTGTACCTGGATAAAAGATGGCAGTTTGCAGAGGATGCTACAGCAAATGAAAATAGCAGAAATAGTTACAAAAAAGTGGTCAAACAAATATAAGCGTTCGATTGACTGTGGCAAACCCAAAGGCTTTAGTCAAAAGGCTCACTGTGCTGGACAGAAAAAGAGAAAATAATGGCGGGAAAATACAATAACATAGACGGCAAATCTGAAAATTTAGATTGGTGGTATGACAAGCAGATACGTAGGTATCTGATACAATTAATCAGAATTTTTAGTCATTTTCATGTCAGAGAGTACACTGACACCGGTGAAAATTACAATCGTGTTCCCTGTAGATATGCAGATAGTAGTCGTATGGTCACACACATCATGCGCAATAATTCAGAAAATATCATAAACTCTGCACCATTTATAAGTGTTTCAATACAAAATTTAAAGTATGATCAAAGCAGGACACAGGAACCTTTTAATGTAGACACAGTGCAGGTAGCAGAAAGAGAATATGACAGGGAGTCGAATACATATTTAAATGGACCCGGCAACTTATACACAGTAAACAGATACATGCCTGTGCCATATAATCTCACCATACAGGTTGATATTTGGTCTCCCAATACTGACACCAAGTTGCAAATCATGGAGCAGCTAATGGTTATATTTAACCCTAGCATACAAATTCAAAGCACTAATAATCCTCTGGACTGGAGTAGCATATTTGAAGTAACTCTCACTGACGTTAATTGGAGCAATAGATCTATACCTCAGGGAGTGGATGAAATCATAGACATTTCCACCATGACTTTCGAAGTTCCCATATGGATTAATCCTCCAGCACAAGTAAAGAGACAACAGATAATTCAAACAATTGTGACAAATGTATTTTCTGACACCGACATCGATGATTATGGATTCGACAGCCAATTTTATGATTTCTTTAGAAGTGTATCTGAAACTCCTGAACAATTAATAATAACTCCCAATGATTATAGATTAAGAATAGAAGCTAGTGAAGCTCAACTTTTAAATTTAGATTATTCTCCTGCTACATGGAGCGACTTATTGGAAATACAAGGCGGTCTGTTGACAGATACTAGTTTGCTAAAAATTAACACCAGTGATGATTTGGATAATGAGGTAGCAATGATAGTAGGCGGTGTTAAGGAACATCCTTTTGACCCTAGTAAATTAATATGGAACATAGCTGCAGATACGTTGCCTTCCAATACACTGCCTTCCATAGATAGAATCGTAAATCCAGATGATGCTGCACCTGATGATGGCTTGCCCTCTGCACAAATAGGACAAAGATACTTAATTACATCAGACACTCCCTGGTCAGGGAGCGACTATTGGGGCATTAATAACGTCAAGGCAAATGCAAATGATATCATTGAATACTCCGCGCAAGGAGAATGGATTATATCATTTAACAGTTCTGAATCTCCACAAACGCAAGTTTTAACCAATAACTATACTAACAAGCAGTTAAAATGGGATGGTGAAAAATGGTTCAGTTCATATGAGGGAGTCTACAACGGCGGTTTCTGGAGGCTCTTCCCCTAACAAAATTACTGCCGCAGGGGTAGTATTTCTTGCACGTGATACTGGCAGATGTCTACTACAACTAAGAAATTCAGAAAAACGATTTAAACACACCTGGGGTTTTTGGGGAGGCATGACTGAAGGTAGCGAAACTCCATATGAATGTATTAGGCGTGAGTTAATGGAGGAAATAGGCATCGTGCCTGAACTAACTAAATTAAATCCCATTGACGTGTACCAAAGTCAAAATAAAAAGTTTTATTATTATAGCTTCGTATATGTCACAGAAACAGAATTCATGCCAGTTCTTAACACAGAAAGTGCAGGATATAGTTGGGTAAACATTGGCATATGGCCTAAGCCATTACATCAAGGTACTTTTTCTACCTTGGAAAAAAACGGTGGTACAGAAAAACTAAAACGTATACTGGAAATTGCTAGGGCCTGAACTTTTTATTTTTATTTACTGCATTTTCCAGTACACTCATATCTACACCCAACTTATTTGCATAATACAGCAGCGCAGCCGTATCCTTGGGGAAACAATGGCCCCCGAATCCCAATTGAGCGTCAGGTCCAGGAACTTGCATATGAGTATTGCCTATCCTTGGATCTCTGGTCAGCATATCCAGGAAATCCTCCCAGGGAACCTCAGTTTTGCTCTGGGTGTGTAAGTCATGTAATTCATTGAAGAAAACAACTTTAGTAGCTAACCAGCTATTGATAGTGTATTTGAGCAAACTTGCAGTTATAAAGTCAGTCTTAAAGGTTGGTACTACTCTGACTTTACTATTGATAACATAGAGCCGTTCAACATATTCACAATCACTCCATTCCCCGCCCAGTATTTGCATGTTAGGATTTAAAAAATCAGCATTGGAATTTGCTTCAGTGAGAAATTCAGGATTATATACTAATCTTAAATTTCTATTGTTTTTACTAAAGTTTGTCAGATGTTTGGGAGTAATTGTACTTTTTATAATTACTACACCTTTGAAATTAAGATTACTTAATTCTGAAACCACACTGTTTACTATACTAACATCAACATCACCGGACGTAGTTTCGGGGGTAGGAACACAAACAAACAATGCGTCTGCTTTAAAATTTTTAACACAAGTTTCAATACTAACATCTGTGAGCAATGGATCTACTATGAGTTTTTGTACATCACGGTTAAACCCATTGGATACTGCGCTACCCACAAATCCATGGCCTATGATACCTAATTTTATTGTCATATGTTTACTTACTTGTCTTTCTGTCTACACCGTACCAATCTGGTCCTGGCTCTGGTTGATTCAATCTGTGATCATATAGATCTGTTAGCACATTATTATATTTTCTTAAATGCCTAAGGTTTTGTTTACTAACACTCCTGGACGAATTCTGGTAAGCATGTGTAACATTATTGATCGCTAAAGCATAGTCTACACTAACCAGGGTATATATGTCAACCGAGCTGTTTGTCCCTTGACTGATATACGATCAATAAAGGCAAGTACCTCCTAGTGATAGGGATATATTCCGTGGACAATGGCTACGTTTAAGCTTATAGAAACATCCACTAGTAATTGTTATTTTCATAATTGATCACTATATAATTAAAAAGATTAGTATTGGACAAATGGCTATCTGATTAATAATCGTAGTTGTTATAATTAATTATCTGCCATAGTCAAATTAAGATCTACTCCGCATCATTAAGTGGATTCTCTAATATCTCTTTCATACGATCTTCAAGCTCTTTTCTCATAGTTCTCATGTCAGTATCAAACTCTTTGAAACGCTGTTGCATTTCCTTTTCCATTTCATAAACATCATCACGAACTTCTCGTTGGGATTGCGTTGATTCGTTTTCAACTTCCCTGGCTAGTCGTACAGCTTCCTGTATATCTTTACCCAGTTCGTCTTTAATAATTATCGTGAGATCCTGAAGATTTTTTAACTCAATCTCACTTGTTTCTTTAAAAAGTGTAATCTGATTAATTATTTGATCAGGATTTAATTGTTCTAGTTTAGCTTCTGCTTCAAGGAGTCTATTGTAGAGTTCAAAGCCTCCCCATAGCCCTCCCATTAAAGTTCCTACTAATGGAAGTAATAGTAAAAGTTTGGACCCACCAATCTTTACACCGTTGTATTCTACTTCTGCCATTTTATTGCTCCTTTTTATATTGTGCGTTAATCATTTTCTGTAACTTGTTTTGCGTGTTACCTGCCATCATATAAAATCCATATTTGTTATCATCTATTTTAGCATCGGGTATTTGAGACTCAGGACCATATCCTGGCGCGTCTGTCAATTGTGCCATCCCCGTGTACTGACTAAACCCAGCAGTATACCCTATGTAAGCAACTGCAATTGTCTGATCTCCGTATTCACCGTCATCACCAGACTGTACTGCTTCTAACTGTTCTGCTAGATTACTAGCTGCAACCTCTGCTCCTAATGAATCTGCCAAACTCTCTACTGCACTTCCCACTCTCTGTTCTTGCATTGTAGGAGGAGCTATTTCAAATCTACCATAGTCAGGTGTTTGCTGACTAAGGAAATCTGAAATACCTGTTCCTGAGGCTATAGCATCATTAAAACCTGTTTCAAAGTTTTGATCTTGTCCGGATATGCCTTGTCCATCATCAAAACTCTGTATAAAGTCTTGTGTTTGACCGCCACCCGATTGTGTTTGATCTTGTGCTACATCAAACGCTGATGTACTAGCTCCTGTGTCTATTGTTGTAACTGCCTGTACTGATGTTTGTCCCATTGACTGTTCTTGTTGTTCTTGTATTGTAGAGTCACCTGTTGTACTCTCTTGGGCTATATAACCGCCCAAATTGTTACTGCTACCATCTGATGATTGCATTTGTTGTCCACCATCGTTAAATGAATTTCCTGTGCTACCTGATGAACCACTATCTTGTATAATGTCTTGAACAACACTTACTGTTGCACTATCCCCACCAAAGTCTGCTTTACCGATAGCTGCTGAGATTGATATGGATGCTGATGATACTGCAGCTAAACTACCGCCACCTTTTTGTCTACGACTTCGGGTGTCACGACTTGGCTCTTCTCTAATTTGTTGTTCTTCTCTAACTTCTTCCCTTGCCTCTTCTTCTCTAAGTTCCTCTGCAGATTCCTCTTCTTGGAAAAACTCCTCTTCCATTTCAGGCATTAAAAGTTCTTCTAACTCTTCTTCACTAATTAATTCTTGGAACGCTTCATCGTCGATTAGATCTTCAATTCTTTCTTCTCCAACTTCCTCAATAAACTCTTCAAATATTTCTTCTTCCTGTTCTTCTAATGCTTCACGCTCGAAGTCTTCTAAGTATTCATCTTCAGGTCTGTCTTCTTCAAAGTCTTCTGGGTTAAAATCTTCTTCTCCACATGTAGGGCAATCTCTTAAATCGCCTGGGATGGCAATTAGATATTCTAAGTCCTCATTATCTAAGTGGCTGTGATACATTAAGTCATCTGCTACTTGAGGATCTAAAGCATAGTCATATGTTTCCCAAACCATTTCCCCTTCTTCACTAAATTCTACCTCTGCTCCATACCATTCGTCCACTTGTTCTTGTCCAAACTCTCGAACGTCTATATCATACCACTCTTCCATGGTAAAATCTTCATAGCCCTCCCCGAAGTGTTCTATGTTTTGATCGTGTTCTACTTCTGCCCAGGTCTCGTCTAATTCGCCTGTTAACATTAAAGTGGCCATGTCCTCATACTCTTCTTCAATATGGGTACCCATATGGTCTGTGCCGTTCCATTGGATACTAGGATCTAAGCCTAACGCAGCTATATCATCTTGACCCATTGTTATAAGTACTGCATCCTGTATACTCATACCTGAATCTACTAGCATTTGTTGTTCGCCGTTTAACTGATCGTATTGTAGAGAGTCGTCTTCTCTGGGATCGTATCCGCATGCACCACAATCATTTCCGTCTGCAAACCCTTGTTGGTTTTCTCTGTCCTGGTCAGTATAACCATATTCATCACCCTGCATGGACATCATATCGTCCCACATTGCTTGTTCTTCCTCTTCTATACGCTGGAGTTCTGCATAGTAACCTGGACATGTAGAACTAAACAAAGGATCTCTATCACACTCTGAGTCTGCATATGCCTCAGCGAAACCTCCACATTGTGGGGAATACAATGGATCGTTTTGGCATTCTAAAAATAATTGTTGAGCTGCGTATGCGTCATCGTATCCTGGACAGTTTGATGAAGATAAAGGATCAACTTCACATGAATTGTCTTGAGTATCTGAGTATATAACCTTGCCTGTTGTCCAGCCAGTGCCGATGTTAGCTCCTTCTATGTTTCCATTAGCGTTATCGTAACTATCAAAGGTTGTATGTCCGCCTGTGTTGTCATCGTAATATAAAAATGTTTTATGTTCGCCGTCGGAACCTTTACCTTGTTCACCGATTAACACATCATGATTTTTAATATCTAATTCTCCATACAACATACCAAAGGTATTGTCATCACGGATTATAAGCTCGAAACTATTACTAGAAGGTCTGTTGTACTCCCTCATAAAGTACCAACCATATACAACATAGTCTCCAAAGTTTTGATAAGCCATCTTAGATGATCTTGTTGTACCGTCGTCTAATGTTGCAATACCTAGAATAAGGTCTGTCCAAAAAGGATACAATGTGTAGTCTCTGTAAGGAAGTGGTTGTGGTGTGTAATCATTACATTGTGCTGAAGGTGCACCACCGGTTGATTTAATTAAGTTAAGACATCCATTGGTATTTTGTCTACCACCATCAAATGTTTCGCCCCACCTAGTAAAGTCAAACCCCCAATGAGTTTCTGCACATCTACCATCGTCAGATCCGCTGCAATTTGTACCTGAATTATAAATGTTGAATAGTGGTATATTACCAACACCAGGACCGCCGGCTTCTGATCCGTCTGCTATAGACCAATCATTTCCTGTACCATCATAAGTAGAGGCACCATCAGCATTTCCCACAAAGGCAACACATAGGTAAGCCACAAATATTAGTTTGCTGAAGAAGTTAGTAATTTCCATTCTGTTTTACAAGTAGTCCCTGATTTTCTAATACCTTTATGTTTGCCTGCGGTGTGGTCTGTCTTTTTGCAGGCCTTAATCCAATCTGTTTTTTTATTCTTTTCATCTTTGCTGGCTAATATTACTTTTAAAGCAACCTGCTCTTCTCGCCTTTCCATCTTCTGTTGATACTCTTTAAAGTCCGGTCTTTCATGAGCATTTTCGTCCCACTTAGCTGCGGCTTCTTGGCCTATGGCTCCTTCATATGGACAAGGAGTGCCTGCCATTTCCATTGCTTGAAATACTCGTTTGTCCTGGCACATTAATGAAACTGCTGCCACTTTCATTCCCATATCATATACGGTTTTAGAAAGTTTAATTCTTTCACAATTTAAATCGTTAACTGATCTACCACCTGATATACCAAATATCTGTCCTTGGAAAGCACCACTTACGCCTGTTGTACATAAGTCCTGCGAAAACGATGCCCCTATACTGGGTGCTATAGCACTAGCTGGAGGACTCTTAATTTCTTGTTTAATGTTCTGTGTCGTTTCGTTTATGTTTTTGTTGGTGTTATTATTGGTGTTGTTACTGGTATTTGTATTGTTTGTTTTAACATTACTATCACTAGTACTTTCGTTTTTGTTAATATTCTCGTTTTTATTATCAGAAGTCGTATTGTTGTTATTATTATTGGTATTGTTAGACGTGCTATTTACAGTTTGATCTACCGTAGAGTTATTTGTGTTCGTATTATTAGCAGTACTGTTGACAGTTGAATTATTTGTGTTTGTATTATTAGAAGTAGAGTTATTCGTGTTGTTATTGGTATTAGTGCTAGTATTCGTGTTCGTATTGTTATTGGTATTTGTGTTGTTACTAGTCGATGTGCTAGTATTGTTATTTGTGTTATTATTGGTGTTCGTATTATTATTTGTGTTGTTAGAGGTATTGATGTTAGTATTTGTGTTGGTATTTGTGTTGGTATTGGTTGAAGTATTAGTATTTGTATTTACGTTGGTACTAGTGTTAGTATTCGTATTAGTGTTATTGCTAGTATTTGTGTTCGTGTTCGTATTAACCGAAGTATTATTATTTGTATTGGTTGAAGTATTAGTATTCGTCGACGTATTTGTATTCGCGTTCGTGTTCGTATTGTTGTTAGTATTAGTTGCTGTTGAGGTAGTCGTCGTTGTAGTAGTCGTAGTATTATCTACTGACTCACAATATTGAGTACCTTGAGTACAATCACCTGTTTGGTCTGCATGTACATTAATTGATAGGACTAAAATACTCATAGCTCCCAGAGCAAAAATAATTTTCTTCATCAGTCTTTTCCCATGTTAACGAAGTTTAGTAACTTCTGTTTTTTGCTACGCTTTACTACATTTGGATGTTGAGTATTACTACTCGTTATTACTAATAGTAATATCGTCCAAACTACGCTTGACGTGCTCTGCCTCCCTGATCTCTATTACTGTATCCAACTTCTGTTGCAATCTGATGTTATCATTATCCAACATACGAATTTTTTCCATAAGCCTTAGGCTTGTGCTATGTATTTCTTCTATGAGTGGTTCTATTTGTTCTGTTATAAATTTCCAAATAAAGTAAACCAGATATAGCAATAATCCACTACTAACAATAGGAAAACCATAATCGGAAATTGCAATTGCAACAGTTTGAGGATCCATTAATCATTCCTCGCATCGTCTTTGCCCTTGGCTCTGGCAACACGATCTATGTCCGGTCTAATACCCAATACATTGCACACTGTGACATCAATTCTTATGGTGTCATTGTTCATGGTGCTCACGCGATTTTCCATACCCTTAAGTATGTTATTGAGAAATTTAAGTTGATCCAGAATACCGTTAAGTATATGATTAACTGCGACAAAGATAAAAACACCAGCTACTAAACTGATGACAATAGGGAATCCTAATTCGGCTATAATGCCTAATGCTTCTTCCATTTACACGCTCTCCTGTTTCCTGTGTTGGTAGAGTCTGTGTTTCTGTATGTAACTCTTATTTATGCATAAACCGCAAAAATAGATCCTGGGCATACTGTTTTAGTAAGTAGAAGTATGAAATCTATTGCATTTATAGACGTTTTTGGCTTGCCGTATGACGGAGACACCCTTAACCGTAGAGGACTAGGCGGGTCGGAAAGTGCCGTAATCCAATTAAGCAGAGAATTAGCACTATTAGGCTATGACGTAAAGGTATTTAACGATTGCACCAGGGACGACTGTAAGCCTGGCGTATATCATGATGTAACATATATACCATTGTCGGAAATAATTAATTACACTCAAGGTTTTGATGTCATGATTTCCAGTCGTACAGTAGCACCTTTTGCACCCAATGCTATTAAAGAACGCTTTAAGACCTTTACTGTCATGCCTGACTTTGAACATGTTTCCAATGCTAGCAGATATCGCGTCCTATGGATGCATGATACTTTTTGTGATGGGGACGATTTGATCGAAGGCATGTGTCTGGATGGCTTGATACACAAAGTATTTACACTGAGTGATTTCCATACTACCTATGTCACAAACTGCGATCATGGCAAAAAAAGAAACTTTGAAGTCATGAAAAAATATATTTTTCAGACCAGAAATGCTATTACAAAATATGGTGATGATTGGGTGGATGTTACTACAAAGGATCCCAATCTGTTTGTTTTTAACAGTAGTGTTACAAAGGGCATGAGAAGTTTAGTTGAACGTATCTGGCCCAGAGTCAAAGAACAATTGCCAGAAGCAAAGTTGGCGATTCTGGGAGGGTATTATAAATTTGGCGACAATGATGCCAAGGACGAACAACAACAAACATATGAAAATTTAAAATCACTTGCTGAAAATAATCCTGATTTAAACATACAATTTACTGGCATTGTTACACCACCAGAAGTTGCAATGTGGATGAGAAGATCCAGCTTTATGCTTTATCCCGGTGAATTTCCAGAAACTTATGGCATCAGTGTGCTGGAGGCTCTGAGCTATAATACTCCAGTTATATGTAACATTTTTGGTGCCTTGGAAGAGGTTGCCATAGATCAGGCATGCTGGAAGACTCCCTATGCTATACAGGCAAATGGATTATTTCCCAACATCGTAGGTGCTGACCAGGAGGATAGATTTGTAAATTTGACTATTGAGGCCTATAATAATACATACTTGCATCAACAAAAGCAATATGCATGCAACCAATTAGCAGGGATCAATACATGGGATACAGTAGCACTACAATGGAAACAACATTTCTGTGCAGCACTTAAATTTGATTATCTATCCAAAGTTGAATATCAAAGCGTAAGTGACATTAATCAAAGGGTAAAGCATGTTTTTGGCACTAGATTTAGTAATCCCCACCATAACCCAGTTATCAGAAAAAAACAACAACACATTGACGTTGTGGTGCCTTTCTATAACGCAACCAAATTTTTGCCGCTGTGTTTAAAAAGTATTTTTGCACAGGACTATGACAATTATACAGTACATCTCATCAATGATGCAAGCACAGATAATCCACTGGAAACCATAGACGATATATTAAAAATACACCGACCTGACTGTAACTTAAAAGTATACGACAATAAAGAAAATCTAGGTGCAGTAAGAAATCAAGTGGAATTAATAAACAAACTTGATCCTGAAAACATAGTAATACTTGTTGATGGCGATGATTGGCTTTATCCAGATTCAGAAATTTTCCAAAAGATAAACAATCTATATCACGCAGATTGTGAGTTTAGTTATGGGAGTTGTTGGAGTTTAGTGGACGGTATTCCCTTAATAGCCCAACCATACCCTCCAAACATACAGCAAAATAAACAATACAGATCTCATCGCTTTTCCTGGAACATGCCTTACACACACTTAAGAACCTTCAGAGCACGTATGTTGCATATATACAAGGACACCACATATCAGGATGCCAATGGCAAATGGCTTAAAGCAGGTGGCGATACTGCCCTATTTTACGCTGCCTTAGAAGCAGCACATCCCGACAAAGTAGTTTGTGTTCCTGATCTATGGTACGTCTACAATGATGCTCATAGCGATAACGACTACAAAGTCAACGCAGAAGAACAAACAAGCAATGCAAACTATGTGCTTAATCATGGTGTAGACTGGCTGGACGATCCCAAAGTGTATGCCAGTGCTAAAAAACGAGTATTGATAGCTATACCCACCGCTAAAAACATTGAAGTTGATACCTTCAAAAGTATTTACGACCAAATAGTGGACGACAATATTGAGATAGATTTTCAATATTTTTATGGGTATCGCGTGGATCAAATCAGAAACTTAATTGCAGATTGGGTAATAAAAGGAAATTATGACTATCTGTTTAGTGTGGATAGTGACATTACATTTGACAATGACGTGTTACAAAAATTTCTGGATCATGATTTGGATATTGTTAGTGGTATATACAGACAAAGAAAGGAAGATCAGATTTTGGAAATATATGCTGAACATGGCGGGAATGTATCCTGGGAGGATATACAAAACAAGCAACTAATTAAAATAGGGGCATGTGGATTTGGGTGTGTTTTAGTAAAACGTAAAGTGTTTCAGTCTGTGGGGCAACCTGCATTTGAATACCATGTTGCATTAAATCACAAAAACACAATAAGCGAGGACTGGGATTTTTGTGCCAAGGCACGAGATAAGGGTTTCGAAGTCTGGGCAGACACAGATGTAGTTTGTGGCCACATTGGTAGCACTACATATAAAATCTCTTAAATTTAATCATATTTAGCGATACAAAATTTGTATACAAAAGGTATAATATTTAAAATGTTATGCTACCAGAGCCTGTAAAAAGGTATCTGTAATATGTAGTACCGCCCGAAGAATATGTACTTGTGGTAGGATTACCTGATGTTGCCACTGCCTGGTATTCAGAAGTCATACAAACTAAGCCACTGCCACCATCACCGCCATTGTAGCTTCCCGCAAAGCCTCCACCACCACCACCGCCACCAGTGTTAGCTGCTCCAGCTTGTGCAGCAGTAGAGGAAGAATTGCCCCCGTTGCCACCTCCACCAGAACCTCCCGATCCCCCACTACCGGTATAGGCGCCACCACCTCCACCACCACAGTAGGTTACAGATGTTCCTGTGATACTGCTTGCTCTGCCAGTACCACCAATGCCTCCGCCACTGGAACGGTAGCTACCACCGCTGCCCCCAGCTCCACCGCCAGCACCTGCGTTAGAATATGGCCAGCCAGCAGGATAATCACCACCACCACCGGAATTCCCATAACTTGGCGAGGTGCTGCCTGTAGCAGTAGCCGAACCCCCACCTGATAACAAATTTCGTAAATCGCCGCCGCCCCCTGAGCCACCATTACAATTAGCAACAGTGGTATTATAACCAGCACCATTACCGCCAGCTATAGCAGTAGCAATAGAACCAAAACTTGAACTTGAACCTTTTCCTGAAGTAGTGCCGCCGGCGCCAACTGTTACGGTATAAGCAACGCCTGATGATATAGTTACTGCTGAAGTTTCATGAAATCTTCCAGCACCACCACCCCCACCGATATTATTTCCTGCGGCGTCACCTCCCGCACTTCCAGGACCTAGCACTAACATTGCAGCCGAAAAAGTTGCAGGATTACCGCCGCTGGTAACTGTGGATGCCGCTTGTTGTACTATGCTAAAAATTTTACTCATATCATACACCCATGGGTGAATTAGTAATTTCAGTCCAGGACCCATCGTCCTCAGACCATATATATATTTTGTCGTCTATTGGCATTGGAGTGGGCGGTTGCCAATCATGATTGCTATCCAAACTCCAACTAGTGTAGGGTGCAGGGGCTACAAAAACATCTGAAGATTGATCATATGTGTAACCTATGCCCGCATATTGTTTCCTAAAGTTATTATTGTAGGATGTTTGTATCCAGGTACCGCCCATGAGTTCCTGACAAAATTGTACGCCTAGAGATTCCTGTTCCACGCCAGTGTCACTTAATAGTACTTTATTATCGACTACAATAACGTTTATAACTGTATTATTATGTATTTGTGCAAAATGAGCCATTGATTGTCCCTAAAAAATTATGACATGTCGGCGCCACTAAGGAAGCCATACCAATTAGTACCTGCGTCCCTGGTATAAAAACCATAAATGTTAGTTTCACCGCTAGCAGGATCGTCTGGTGCACTGCCACCAGCCCAGTTAACACTGGCCGGCCAGGTAAGTGTATGTGTTCCACCAGCAGTAACTTCCAGCGTGAGTCCCAGTGCAGTATTAGTAGTGCTTGGTACATTAGTAAAGGAGAACGTTGTTGCGCCCGATGTACTTAAACTAAACACCGATGCGGCTGTGCAATCTATAGCCACTGTTGTGCCAGTGAGTGCCTGATAAGTTTCTACATAATATCCGGCCAGAATTTCGTCAGTAACAGTTACATTGCCAGCATCCACGTTTCCAGTGCTAATAGTACCACCGGCGCCGCCAGAAACAATAATAGTGTCAGTAACATTTACATTACCAGCATCCACGTTTCCAGTGCTAATAGTACCACCGGTGCCGCCAGCAACAATAATAGTGTCAGTAACATTAACATTACCAGCAGCAATATTACTAGTAGTAGATATAATTTCAGTGGACAAATTACCAGTGACTGTCAAATTTGCAATATTTGCGCCGTCCACAATACCCATGGATATCTGATTATTTGTAACTGTGGTTTCAATTTGGTTGGCAACTCCTACCATACTAATAGTTTCACCAGTGTTCACTATGTCAGTTCCAGTATTTCCTGCCACAGTAAAATTAGTAAATCCCTGACTACCAGTGTATCCCACTCCGCCAGTGCTACCAGTGTAGCCTTGACCAGAGCTTGCAACTAAATATCCTGCAGTGGGGGTTGAAAATGTTGCTGTCAACTGATTGGCATTTACAAAATTGATAGTTGGGTACCCGTATGTACCTGTTATGCTGTTGCCAGTGTCGTCGATTATTTCTATATTTAGATACTTTTGTCCCAAATTATGAGATACTGACCAAACGTTTGCTGCCACAGATTGATTATATACAAAGCCACCTATGCCAGGATTTGATTTTACAAATCCCAAAGAACCCACTGATACATCAAGATTAGCAGTAACTGACTTATTGGATGAATTACCTAAAAGAATATTTCCATGGGCTAATGAATCTGACAGTAAATCATTCCAGTCAGAACCATTATATATTTTTAGTGAAGTATTTGCAGAATCCATCCATACATCACCCTGTGATGCCGATGTTGGTTGATTGTCGTTACCGTAAATTGCACTACCGGATTTTCCCACTTTAAAGGATGTCTGGGTAGTGCCCTTAAAATTGCCATAGATAGCCATATTAAAAAACCCCTAAGTCAGTGATTATCACTGTCAGTCACTATAGTGACTGTCTCAATGGTATTTATCCTTTTAAATATTAGTCTGGAGAGAATCTATCCAATTCGCCAAGTACTGCCATCGTAATACACTGGCACAGTAAATGCACCACCTGATGCAACAATATTTCCGAAATTACCAGTTGCTGATACGCTTGAATCGCTTATAAAACATCTGCTACCAGTGCTAGCAGAGGGTAGAGTTGCATATGTATATAATGTGGTAACGTCGCTGGTTCCTGTACTACCAGTGTACCCCACATCGCCCTGGTGTCCTGCTGATAATATAGCTCTGCCAGTTGCAGGATAATTCCAGTTTATAGTACATGTATTTAGATTATCAAATACAATAGTTGGATAATCATATGTTCCTGTGATGGAGGTATTTGCTAGATCAATGATCTCAACATTTAAATACTGTAAACCCAAATTATGGCTTATTACCCATGAATTACTCACAACATTCTGCTCATACACATAGGGTTCTACTAGTACGCCAGCACTTCCAGTATAACCCATAATACCCTGACTACCATTGTAACCAGTAATACCCTGGCTACCCGTGAATCCTATACTACCTGTGTATCCCCGCTCACCCTGTGATCCAGTAAAACCCCTGGGTCCTTGTTGTCCGCCACCACTGGAAAGTACTACTGTGCCTACCGTGTTAGCTTGCCATTCCACACTTACGTTGCAAGTGTCTAAAAATGTTACGGTGGGGTAACCATATGTTCCACTAAGACTTTTGTCCTGAACATCAATCACTTCCACGTTTAAGTATCTCTGTCCCAAATGATGATTAATCATCCATACATTGCTTGGAGTTGTTTGATGATATACAAAATGGCCTGCAACTACTGCGTTGCCCTGTGAACCCGTGAATCCAGGCACTGTGCTAGCATTGCCTTGTGGTCCCTGACTTCCAGTATATCCTCTGGGTATGTTACCGATAGCAGTGTTAAGCGTGTTACCCCATTGGTTGACCCAAGCATTTGAAGCATAGTAACTAAGATCTGGAATATTTACTGCTGTGCCTACATATCCCTGGACCCAGGTTTCAGTGGCATAACTACTTAAATCTATATTACTGATTTCACTAGTAACTTTTGAGTCCACATATACTTTGGTAGCATAAGTGGAAAGATCAGACGGGTTGTAAGTAAATACCCCAGTTGTATCATCATATGTCAAGGTACTAAGTGTTGATACTGTGCTATTTACAACAGAAAATTCTTGTTTAACGTTATTAGCAAGACCAGGCACGTTCGCTTCCCAGGTAATGGTATCCTGTCCGGCGTTGAACGTTATATCAATATTATTACCACCTCTGAATGTAATTACATCCTGAGGTTGATCTGCAATAATAACTGTATTAGATTGGTAATTTCTAAAAGTTCGC
>Ga0181377_1000175_pt1 | contig 25607 bp, 30 predicted proteins | sample LowvirmetaG_9_FD_130160 | JGI IMG/M metagenome (GOLD analysis project Ga0181377, IMG submission 130160) | Marine viral communities from the Subarctic Pacific Ocean - Lowphox_13 viral metaG | ecosystem: Environmental > Aquatic > Marine > Oceanic | place: Subarctic Pacific Ocean | collected...
TCATAATCAGCTAATGCTAAATTAAGTTTTTCTTGTAATGCAACTTCAAGTTTAGCTTTTACATCTGTTTCTAAACCCCCACCTAGTGGTTCAAATTGTACTTTTAAACCTAATTTAGTTGGGTTTTTATTTACACCTGTTCTTAAGTTGAATTTAGTATTACCTGCGTTTACAGTTGTAGCTTCTTTAAGAACCTCTCTCTTAATGATTTTTTTAACGTCGTTCCAGTTCATATTATTTTTTTGCGAATTTTTCTAAACCTGCGATACCAAAGCAACCTAGTACTACTAAAGTAAATGAATCATATATAAATTCATTTATAACTAAGTCTTTACCTACGTATCCAGTTATTAAGTCAAATAGGGCAAAAACAACCATAACTAAGAATGCTATAAAACCTACCACGTTTTTTTCATTCCAGTCATTATTGTCTTTAAATATACCCCACATATTTTTTATTTTGTTATACATATAAAAAAATTTTACGAGGTGAATACTTTTTTCTTACCTCCGTCATAAACGTAAGCATGTCCCTCAGTTATTAATGTTTCATTAACATTCCATTGTTTACCATCTTTATCCATAATAAAAATATCTGCTAGTACTCTACCATATTTTCCTAAACCATATGACTTAATTCTAAAATATCCTGATTTAGAAGATACTTCTTCTAATAATTCTTTGGTTCTAGCTTTAGCTTTTAAACCTAATGCTTTTTCTTCTAAATTTCTAGTTCGTGATTCCCAAGTATCAACACCTTTAAATCTAATTCTTTTCTTAAACCAAATGTCGAAACCAACATCTATTAAGGCGTCTACTGTGTCACCGTCTACTACTCTGTCTAATTTTGCTTTGTAAATGTATTTATCCATGTTTATTTATTTATGACTGCTCTTCCTTCTTGTTTTTCCCAGTCGCGGTTTTTTCTTACTTTATTATTTTTTTCATTAGTTGCCTTTAACATTATAGGATTAACATCTGAATCTAATTCCATAGCTACACTAATTAGTGCATTAACATCTTTAGGAAAACAATGTCCACCATAACCAAAGTCACCATCTGGTCCTGGCACATTCAAATGTGACCTACCTAATCTCTCGTCATAAATAGCATATTCTATTACTTTATCGTAATCGATTTTTAAATAATCACAAATTTCATACATTTCATTTGCAAATGAAACTTTAGTAGCTAAAAAACAATTTAAAAAATATTTAACCATTTCGGCAGTTGTTGAACCTGTTTTAATAATAGGTACTTTGGGGAATGCTTTAGCAAATACTCTTTTTATCTTTGTAGTTGCCGGTCTAGGACCCCCTATTATAATTCTGTTTTGGTTTTTAAAGTCTTCAATTGAGTTAGCTTCAGTTAAAAATTCAGGATTAAATACTACTTGTATATTTTTAAATTTTTTATTCCACATTTCAGTAGTACCTGGTGGTATAGTTGATTTTACTACTACTGTTTTACATTTATTTATTACATCTAAACCTAATAGTGCATTTTCTACTATCTCAATATGGCAACTTCCATCTTTTTTCATTGGTGTAGGTAGACAAACAAATACTACGTCTGACTTTTTAGATAATTCTTCTAATGACTTACAAGTACTTGTCTTAGCAATATCATAAGTTTCAATTTTATGGTATTGTTTTAAGCCTTCATACACTGCTGTACCTACAAAACCTTGTCCTACTATTCCTATGTTCATAACTTTAAAGTATTAATATAATATTGTAAATCTATTTCTGGTGTCCAACCTAATACTTCTTTAGCTAATGAATAATCAGCTAATGTTTCTTGGGCTTCACCTGGTTTATTTTCTTTGAATATAGGATCTATATTAAACATTTTTGCTACATCCAAGACTGAGTGGTTTTTTCCTTTACCAAATTCAAACGTATATCCGTAGGCGTTTTGGTCCATTATAGCCGTAAGGCCTTTTATAATATCCTCAACATGAGTAAAATCTCGTCGCTTACTACCATCACCATATATTTCGCAAGGTAATCCATTTTTAATATTATTTATCCACCTACCAATTAATGTTGTATAACCACCTTTTGTTAATTGGTGTGGGCCATATACATTATAAAATCTAGCTATTGAGGCTTTTAATCCAAAATGTTTTTGGTATAATTGAATAATTTCTTCACCCATGTCTTTACTAAATGTATATGGATTTTTAAATTTACCTGAATGATGAGATGATGAACCTGCATAAATTAAAGGTATATTATGTTCAGTACAATATTTTACAATTTTATATGTGCCATTAAAATTAGTATTTATATAATCTTCAGGACGTTCAAATGATGGTTGTATTCTAGCTATAGCAGCCATATGGAATACTATATCAAAGTTAAAATTATAATGCCATTCATTTATATCTCTATCAATGTATAAAACATCTTCCTGTTGATTTTCTTTTTTACCTGTTGAATAATTATCAAGTGAAATTATTTCGTGTCCTTCTTTTAATAGATGTTTTATTAAATTTGTACCTATAAAACCGGCACCACCTGTTACTAAGATACGCATATTAAATCTTTTTCGTATGTATTCATTGTTTCAAATATTTCAACTGTAATATTTCCTAACTCACCATGGAATCCGGGTTCACCACTATCAGCTAATATTTCAGATAATTGTTGAATGTATCCAAAATCTTGTTGGTTAAAATTATTATTTATAGTAACTAAAATTTCATTATTTTTTTCATTATTATAAGGTAATACTCTTTTAGTTAAATCAAAACTTGTATTAGGTTGTTCTTTAGTAATATAATTTTGTCTTAAATCAACTCCTACCCCACAATATATGTTACTACACCACGGTTCTAAAATATATAGTAAATCAATATTATTATTATCTAAAATAATACCTATATTATATTTAGGAGGTATAATTGGTTTTAATAAAGTATCATGTTTACAATAATGACCCCATTTACGTAAAAACTCTCTAGTTGATTTTTGGTTTTGTTTTAACCATTCATCTGTTTCTCTATTTTTCATAAATACTTCACCATTAGGATTTCGTTTAGCACCGTCAGCAAACCTACTACCTCTACAAGTCATATGGTAAACACATCCTTCCCATGTTTGAATAAATTTGATTCCATTTAGTTGAAAACGGTTAAATATATCTGTGTCTTCCTTTGATTGTGGTGCAAATGTAGGATCGTGTCCTCCTATTTCTTGAAAGTCTTTTTTATAAAATGCCCAAGGTGCAAATATACCATTTGTGGGTTTATCATGTTTAGGTTGGTAACCACCTGTTGAGTCAACAGGTTTAGTAAACCATTCTAATAAATCGTCTTCTCTAAATTCTTCAGGTTCAATACCAAAATCAATAAGTACTTTTTCTGGTCCATCAGGGTGTAATGGTGGTTCAATTCTAGTAAGTGATACTATTGTTTTATCTGTAAGATGTTTTTCAATTTCATCTATAGAACCAGGCATTAAGTACATGTCTGCGTGGTAAATCATACAAATATCATTTGTGGCTACTTCATTAACTAACCTATCATATAATATTGTATGTCCTAATCTAGTTGGTCCTTCATTTCTAATCGCTTTAAATAAAGGATCTTTATTCATCATTTCTAAACACCAATCCCATGTACCATCATTTGAAAAATCATCAGCAACACATATTTCTACTTCATGATTACCTTGATTTTTTCTAATTGAATCGTAAGACCATTTTAGATATTTAAGATTATTTCTACCCGGTTGTATTAAACTTATTTTCATACTTTATTTTTTTAATTGTTCTCTAATTTCTAAAAGATCAGAATCAGGACGCCATTGTGAATCATTTTGTTTTACATTTTCAATTTCTAGTATAATAACTTCATCTGGAATGTAACAAGTCATATCAGCAAATCTGTGCATTCCATTATAAAAATCATAATATCCTTCATAAAAATTAGGTTTTCTTATATCTCTAATTGGTATATCATGAGTACATTCATGTCCTTTTAGTATGAATTCAGAAAGTCTTTCTTTCCACCATTCTGTTTTGTATAAAGCATCTAAACTAAGTCTTTTATGAGGTGCATCTTTTCCTAAATAAAGATATCCTTCATTTAATTTTTTATACCCAGGAGATTCTTGGGGATGGAGAAATCTATGGGTAGGAGGAATATATCCTTCAATATATTTTTGTTCTAAATATTTATGTAACTTACATAATAACATATAGTCAAAATTATTATCAATATATTCTTGTACACAAGCTACTGTTTTATCTTTAGTACTATTTACAACCATATCTTCACATAGATACATTAGGTATGGGGTTTGTACTGCATTACTTAATGATAAAGTTACGTCAGCCCATTCTGGTTCTAAACAATTATAAAAATTTAGGTTTTTTACATTATTTTTATATATTGAATATACTTTATCTAAATTTACTTCTGAGTTATAATTTATAAAAAACTCAGAATCAGGAAAAGTGTTGGATAATGATATGATACTATCTTCAAGGACTTTTAACCTTTCATCCATAGTACATACAAAGTTTTGAACTATGCTAATTTGTTTCATAAAGTATTATTTTTAAAATAATTAGAATACCAATTATAAGATTTAATTAAACCTTGTTGTAGTGAAATTTTTGGAGTATACCCTATACTTTCAAGAAAAGTTACATCAGGACATCTTCTTTCAACAGAACCCTTTGGTGGGTTTACTAGTTCTATTTTAGGGTTAAAATCACTAATTTGAAATAGTTGTTTTACTAATGATAATATATTAGTTTCTTCATTTGTTCCTAAATGAATAACTTTACCCTTACATTGTGAATTATTCATTATTAATTCAAAAGCATTTACTGCATCATCTATATAACAAAATGCTCTAGTTTGATTAGGCCCATATATTTTAAATGGTGTTTCTTTATTACATATTCTTTCAATAACTTGAGGTACTACATGATTAAATCCCATCCTAGGACCATATACATTATGAGGCCTAACAATTCTTATGTCTAATCCTAAATTTTGGTAACTTAAAAATAACAATTCACCTAATATTTTACTACCCGCATATGAATATCTTGAATTATATACATTATCTATAGTTAAATTTACAGATTCATCTGTGGGTATTTTTTTATCAGGTGTTGCCGCATACACTTCAGAAGATGATGTTGATAATATTTTTTTAATATTATGTTTTAAACACCAATCAAGTATATTAATATTAGCAAGAGTATTTACTTTCAAAACTAAATGTGGAATTTTATAAAAATTATCAGTTCCATTTATAGCTGCAAAATGATATACACAATCATAATCTGTGTCTAATTTATCTAATTCTTGAGGTTTAGTAAGATCACAAATTATAGTTTTTATACCTTTTATTGAATCATCTATAACTCCTCTAGAATTATTATCACATATAGTAACATCATGACCTTGGGAAAAAAGGTGTCTCGCCATATATGATCCTATGAATCCTGTTCCTCCTGTAACTAATATTTTCATTTTCTCATTCCTTTAAATACTGTTGTTTTATATTTTTTATTTTCTAGTAAAAGAGTTTCAAAAAATTGTACATCTAAATTATTTTCTTTTACTAAAGAAGCTATTGCTGATGTATCTTTTGGAAGACACATACCACCAAATCCTCTTAAGTTTTTATTACAATCTAAATATACATTATTTATATGATCTCTATTAATAATAGCTGTTTTTACTTTTTTATAATCTACATTTAAAGATTTACAAACTTCATAAAAACTATTTGCAAATGTTATTAAAGTTGCATTATATATGTTGTTAAAATATTTACATATTTCTGCTTCTGTAGCAGTAGTTTGGATAAATTTTCTGGGATAATGACCGTGAGTTTCTTTGATTAAATCAAATACTTCTTTATCATCGGTGCCAATTATACACACGTCATGGTTTTCTGTAAAATCTGTGAGAGCGCATCTTTCCCTAAGGAATTCAGGAACAAAACAAATTTTATTATCAGGATATTTTTCTTGAAGTATTTTAGTAGTTTCAGGTTTTACTGTTGATTTTATAGCTATTATTCCTTTATATAAATTGTCATGTAATTCACTAACTACTTTATTAACTATACTTATATCACATTCACCACTTTCAGATTGTGGTGTAGGGACACAAATATAACATACCTGAGTGTTTAAAACATCATTTATAGTACTACCATCTTTAATATCAAAACTATAAACATCATGTCCTAGTTCTTCAAAACCCAATTTCATAGTACCACCTACGGCTCCTAAGCCTATTATTCCTATTTTCATATTATTTTATTTTGTTTGTAAATAAGGATCAATATCATTTTTTATACAATATTCCTCCTGTGTTAGCTTTTTATCTTCATTAATAAAAACTTTATCTAATTTTTGTCCTTCATAAGGACCCGTTTTATATTCATATACTAAAGTATTATTCTCTAATATTTCATATGTGTGACCCCCATATAACGTAAATGATGCATCTCCTGGTTTTAATATTTCAGTAGCTATAATAGTATCATCTATATCATAAAATATACACTTAACACTACCTCTTACTACTATCCAAGATTCTTGAGCTATTTGTTCTGGGTAATGTCTATCTTTTGTAATATGTTTATGTGGGGGAAATTTTTTATCTTTTGATAATTCTATAGTAGCACACTGTAGAAAATTATCTTCAGGTATTATTTCTGTTCTTCCCTTTACCTCGGATAATCTATTTACAATATGTAATAATTTATTCGGGTCTATTTTTGAGTAAAAGTATTTCATTTATTTATTTTTTAAATATATCCATTTGAGTTAAATCAGGCCAATCACTAAGTACCCATTGTTTTGGTTTATCTTTTATTGCATTGGGTAATTTTTCTAAACCTAATTTAGCAGTTTCAGGTGTCATATAGTAATGATACCCCATAGTACTAATATTTTGTTCACCCCAAGGAATATCTGGTAATCTACCATCATAAGACATTTTTTTAAGTTCAAGTAAAGCTTCTTTATTATCAGTTAATATTATACCCCCTCTACCTAAACTTAGATGTTTTCTAAATTGAAAACTTACACACATAAATGTACCAGGAATATAACTATCTTTTTTCCATAATACAGCTGCATCAATTATATTAGTATCTTCTAACCAATAAAAATCTGTCCATTTATCATCTTTCCATTTTAATTCTATTCCTAACTTTTTAGATAGTAATGGAATTGAAATATAAGTATGTTTTGGAACTGTTATTGATTTTATATCTTGTTGTCTTAAACATAATTCTATTCCATGTGTACAACAATCTACAGCTACAGCATAGGGTGAACCAAAAAATTCTGCTATTTTATTTTCGAATTCTGTTACTTTTGTAAAACTCATTTTATTATTTTTTAGCCTCTATATTCAGGGACATTAATACTCCATTTTGTTTATCCATGTGGGGTAAATAAGCTTGAGAATGATCATCAAATTTACTATGTTCTGTATCTTCCCAATTATAATAACTTACACTAGAAAAACCACATTTATTTAAAATACTTTTTAATGAATTAAAATCATATGTTGTTTTATGGTAAATAATTTGATCATCCATTTTCATTTTACCATATAAAAGACCTACAAATTTTTCTAAATCATAATTTTTTTCATTATATAGTCTTGCTATTTCTTCAAAATTAGGAACTGCTAGTCTTAATATTCCATTATGTTTTAATTTATTTTTCCATTTATTTAAAATAGGGATAATTTCTTCTCTATCAAAATATTCAATTACATGACTAGCATATATTAAATCAACAGAGTTATCCTCAAAAGGTAAATTAAATATATCATGAGAATCTAAATGATCATAATTACCACCATCTACATGATGCCAATCTTTACCAAAATTTCTCCAACCACACCCTAAATTTATTTTAATCATATTTATTTTTTTAAAACCTAGATCCATGAGGGCCTCTAGGATATTTATCTAATTTTTTTAATTTATCTACTCCCATAAAATTTTCTCCCTTATATTCACAATCATTATAATAAGCTCTAGCTATTATAATAGATTCGGGTTCTCTATAATCTTCGATCATAGTTACTGGTAAACCACATTCACGAGCAAAGATCATAGAATCTGTGTGGGAGTCTGTTTTTCCTTGTTGATCTTTTCTTTTTAATCGGGGTAATAACCAATCATATAGTCCCCCAATGTATTTATCCATATTTTGGGAATTTGAAAAGAAAAAATAATCTACAATTCTTGGGTTATGGGGCATATAATTATCATTAAAAGGCACATATAATAAACTATTATCTTTAAATAAACTAAAATTTAAGTCTTTTAAAAATAATAGATCAAACCTTGTTGAAATTACATAATCATAAGTAAAATTATTTTTTTCTTCGTATTCTTTTTTTAGTCTTAAGGATTCTTTAGCAGAATACCATCTACTAAACATATATTCTTTACGGGTAGCTCCTATTTCGTCCCCCCATTCTGCCCCAAACTTTTTCTGTTCTTCAAATAGGGATAATTTTGGATTGTAAACATCTGTAATACCTTTTTCAAATTTAGTATTCCAACTATGGATAAAAACATCCACATGATTATTTATATTAAATAAATGTTTTTTAAAATGTTCATACCCTATTCTATAGTCTATATACTGACTCCATTCATATTGTCCTTTATGAGTATAAAGCATACCCACATTTCCATGTAAACATAAAGCTATTTTCATTTTCTTAATATAAGTTTAGATAAATTCATATATTCATAAGGAGTACCTAAAACTATAGTATTAGTTTCATCATATTTAACCCCCGTAGTAACTGTAAGGTTATTTTCTATCATATTTTTATAAATAGTACTAATATATCCATTTGAATAATATTTTTCAAATACTTCTTTAGATGAAAAACCATAAAGACCAGAAGAAGCCGTATTAGATATTAAGATTTTTTCTGCTATTTCTTTTACTTCTTTTAGTTTATTTAATAAAACATAACTGTAAGCTGGGTTATTGGATTCAAAAATATCTATAAAACCATCACTAATAGAAAGATTATTTTTTATTTTAACATAATCACGATTATATAGTACTGTGTCAACATTATGGACTACTATAGGTCCTTTTAAGTTATTAATCAACTCTAAACCTTTTAATAGACTTTGAGATTGACTATCAGTATCTTCTATTAAAATAAGATTATTTAAGTTAATATTATACTCTTTCATTATATTTTTTATATGTACTTTATAATCATTATCATTTTTATTCATTATCAAATACACATCTTCAAAATGTTTATGCATAGTTAATAAGATTTCAGATAAAATACTTCTATTACCCCAAGGTAGTAAATATTTAGGTAATCTGTATCCTTCGTTTTTAAATCTGGAATATTTTCCAGCCATTGTTATAATTAAATTCATAATATTAAATTAATGCCATTCACAATTAGGGAACATAGTTATTGTTTTTACTATTACATTATCAGGTAAGTTAATAATATAATTTAGAGTATTAAATATATCATCTGTTGTAATTAAATCTTCAATATTACCCGGATATGGGTTAGATTCATTCCATAATGGTGTATTGATACCACCAGGACAGATAGTACTAATTAATATTCCTTTTTCTTTTAGTTCTTGGGCTAATGATTCAGCAAATCCTATTACTCCATATTTACTTGAACTATAAACAGCTTGATTTTTTATACCATGTGTCCCCGATACAGAACTTATATTAATTATTCTTCCTTTATTCATCTTTTTAATAGCTTCTAAAGTACAATAAATAGTGCCCTTTAGATTAGTATCTAAAATATCATCTATTTCTTTTGTATTAAAACTATCAAATTTTTTCATTTTAAAAATAGAAGCATTGTTTACTAATATATCAATTTTTTTAATAGAAGAAAATGCTATTTGTACTTCTTTAGGTATTCTAATATCAGCTTTAATACATTTTATATTATTGGCTCTAAGTTTATTTAATTTTAACTCATCTCTACCTAATGCTATTACGTTAAATCCCTTTGATGAAAATTGATTAACTAGTTTTTCTCCAACCCCACTAGTTGCTCCTGTAATTACTATTGTTTTATTCTCCATTTATTTGTTTAAATATTTTAATTGTTTCGTTTATTTCATTAAATGTTAAATCATTAATAAAATAAGACTCTCCTATTTCTTTTGGGGTAGGTAAATTTTGATTACCATTCCTATGTTTAACAGTATCATTTAATGATTCAAGTAATAATAAACTATCTACAAATGAAGGATGGTAGGTAGGTAAACCCATACTTTGTGCTGTTTTAACGATTCTGAGTAAATCTTCATATGACATAGTTTTTCTAATAAAAGAGATGCAAGACGAAAAGATAACTCCTAATGTTACTGCTTGACCATGTGTTAATGTAGCAACATTATTATTATTGATTGATCTCATTTCGATTATAGGGCTAAAAGAATGCCCAAAATCAACTACTCTTTTTAAATCTTTTTCCCATAAGTTATTTTCTAACTCTACTTTCATCCCTTCAATAGACCTACTAATAACTTCATCAGCACATTGACAATTAAATTTAGATTTTAATAATAAACTACCATCTTTTTCTATTATATTAAAAAGTCTACTATCTTTAATAACAGCCATTTTAAGTATTTCCCCTAAACCTGAGCTGATTTCAATAGGTTGTAGGGTTTTTATAAAATTTTTATCTAGTAGAGTTGCTATTGGTGGATAATAAGAACCTAATCTATTACGACGATCCATAAAATTTATACCAGTTTTAGCCGCAACACTTACATCCACAATTCCTAAAAGAGTTGTAGGTATTCTTATATAAGGTATACTTCTTCTGTATAAGGTTGAAGCTAAACCAAGTATATCTAATACTACTCCACCACCAATTCCTATAATAGGTTCATTTTTTCTAGAAATGCCAAATTTTTCAATTTCTTCTAGTAAATATAATAAATTTTTTAAATTTTTATTTTCCTCTCCCCCATCTAAAAAGATTATACGATATATAATTTTATGGTGATCAAAATACGCTTTAATCTTATCTAAATAAAAATGAGCTACTTCTTTATCAACTACTACTAATCTTCTTCTATCTTTATCTTGATTGCCATATGATAATATATCTAAATTATTTTCAGAAAAAATATTATTTGATGTTTTAATAACATACTCTACTGGTAAACTAGTTTTAATATTCCAGTTATTTTTATAATTATTCATATTTTAATAAGTCATTTAAAAGTTTAGATGCTAAAGAGTAGAAAAATACCATTTTATTTTCATCTACTATAGCTTTAAAAGGTAACATTCTTATAAACTGAGATATTTCTAATATTTTTATAATTTTAATATCTTTATTGTTAAAATTACTATCTATAATTTCATTTAGTTTAGTATTAAAATAACTTAAACCCTCAGGTATCTTAACATCTATTTTTACTTGATTACCGGATATTATGGGAGTTGACTGGTTATATAATTCATATAAAGAATTAGACGATTGTAATAGTTGTGAGTATTCAGCAAGTGGAGAATCAATTATATTTTCTTCATATGGGTCTATAAAATATACCTCGTCAGTATCAGGACTGTAAACTATATTTTCTAAAGTTAAATTACCATGGGTAAAAGTTTCTATTGGGTTAATATAATTATTTGAAGCTAAAGTTTTATATTCTTCTAATTTATATATTAATGAAGGTATAATTTCATTGTTAAATACTATTTCTTTATACTCTAAAAATTTCTTAAAATTTTTATTGTGATTGCAGTCTAATAATCTTTGATTTACTTCTTCTCTAATATAAAGACCTATTGAGTTGCTATCTGAAGTCATCTTCATTTTATACATCTCATCCATCGAACGTTTAAGAGTTTTAATAAACTTATTTATCTTAGTTTTACTAGTTGTGTTACATAAAAAATCAAATCCATTATAAGAATTATCTATATATTCTATGTCAAAATAAGCCTTATCTTCAGATTTAATAATACCATAACCTAAAAGTTTAGGAAATAATTTAGGAAATAGTACTGAGTATCTTTGTATTCTTTTAAGTTGAGAATACCACCTTTGAAATCCATATTCTCTATTCTCTTTTAAAGATATTTCTTTTCTAACATACTGTTTATTATCTTCTTTAATTAAGTACGTACCACTAAGAGAACCTCCTTTTAATCTAACTTTCATTTTTTCTTTTTTACTAAAATATTATAATCACTAAAATATAAATAATCTATGTTAGTCCCAACAAAACAATTAATAGCATGTTCAGGAGTTTCAACAATAGGTTCTCTATCATTAAAACTAGTATTTAAAATAATAGGAACTCCTGTTTTAGTTTTCCATTTTTTTATAAAATTATAGTACCATTTATTATTATTTTCAGTTACTGTTTGTAATCTTCCAGTACCATCTAAATGGACTACAGCTGGGACTTTATCTTTTACTTCTTCTTTAAAAGGTAAAACAAAACTCATGTAAGGACTTTCTATGTCTCTTATAAACCAATCTTTCACATCTTCTCTTAAAATAGAGGGGGCAAAAGGTCTAAACCACTGTCTATGTTTTACTTTTTCATTAATTAAGTCTTTCATTTTAGGACTTCGAGGATCAGCTAAAATACTTCTATTACCTAATGCTCTTCTACCTGATTCAGCACCACCATGAAATACAGAAATTATGTTCTGTTTATCTAATAAATCTAAAACATTTTCATCTGTTACTTCTGAATATGATACATCATTTCTTTTTAAAGAATTTATAACTTCTTCTTTACTATAAGTTACACCCATATAGGAAGGACAATCATCTTTCCAGTTGATTCTTGGGTTATCTAAAATTTGATGCCAGATATATTGAGCTGATCCTATAGCTAATCCACCATCATAAGGAACAGGACAAACATACATGTTTTCTGTTTTAAACCAATCATACATTTTACCCATCATAACTGAATTTAATATAACACCACCTGAAAAACAAATATTTTTAGGTTTATATTTATCAATCATAGGTTTCATAATTTCGTAAACTACTAACTCTGTTGCTTTTTGTATTCCTGCTGCTATGTCGAATTTTTCTTGTTCACTTATTTTCGCTATTTCCTTGTATTTTTTACAATTGTTCATAGTATACGGACTTGCTCCACCACCCCCATTTATAAAAGCATTATAAAAATCTTTATAATATTTTTCTGAATTACCAACTGATGCCATAGCCATAATAGTTCCTGCTGCTAAACCATGAGGATGACCTGAAGATAATCCAAAAATTTCTCTAGTATATACTCTCCAAGGAGATCCTAAAGTTAATTTTTCCATAGGAATTCTTAATATAGGTTTTATTTTATTACCTTTACCTTCCCAAAAAGTAAATGCTGTTGAAAACGAATCTGTTTCGTATGATTCATTAGTAACATCATTATGATTTGTTTTATCGGTACCGCTACCATCTATTGTTACAATTAATGCTTCATCATAATTACTAGAGAAAAAAGCATTAGCAGCATGTGATTGATGATGTCCCACAATAAAATATTTTCCATCATTATGTTTTATAAGATCTTTCATTTGTTTTTCTGGATCTTCTTTTCCACATTTTTCTTTATAACTACCCGTTCTTCCCCCAGGATTTCCATGTGAAAAATACTTAATATTTTTTAAAGTTTCTTCTGGGATTCTTTGTAAGGCCATTTCTAAACCATCGCCCATAGGTTCTTTTTCTCTTATAAATCTTTCTAATTCTTCATGTATAATGGGAACACCATTATCTAAGATACAATAAGACACATCATGTCCACTTTGAAATCCTAATATTTTCATATTAATTTAAATTTAAATTTTTAAAATACTCTAGAAATTTGTCTTCAGAATATAAATTACTAAAATTATTTTTAGCTTTATTTGAACATTCTGTATAAAAATCATTATCATTAGCCAAACGTGTAGCTAATTTTCTTGCTTGTTTTATATCACCATCGGGAACTGATAAATCTGGGTGTAAATATTTTTGTGTATTAACATTATCATATGCAATACAAGGTATTCCTAAATATGCACAATTTAAATTAAAAGTCCCAGCTGCGGCAGTACCTAACTGTACCCCATATTTACATTTTGATAATTCATACATCCAATCTAACCAAACTACCCAAGGTAAATGGTTTATATCTAATAGTTTTTCATCTGGTTTCATTCTACCAGTTGTTGGTGAAGTTATATTATCACTTAATATTTTTCCAACTATATATGAATCAAATCCTCTATAAGCTGTAACCCAATTACCTCCAACCATGACTCCTTTTCTTTCACCTTCATATGTTTTTATATAGTCAGTTACCATTAAAGTTGGTAATAATTCACATCTAACATCTGTAATACCTCTATAATATTTTAAATCCATATCATTATGGCAAAATATTATATCCATAGATTGTAATATATTATGGTACCATAATTGAGATTGTACTGTTCCTCCTTGCCAATACCAATATGTACTTTCTTGCATTGTACCTATTTTATTACAAACTTTTTTTATGTTATCAATTAGAGGATAATCATATAATAATTCTTTATTTTTGGGTATTATTACAATACCTAAATCAAAATACTCGTTTAATTCATGTATTTTATTTATAGGATAATGTACAGCATTTAAAGCACATATCCATGCTACATCTGTTCTCATATTAGGATGGTTTCTAGGAATAGGTCCTGTGTATTGTCCCTCTGTAAAAAATGCTATTTTCATATGAATAATTGTTTTAAATTAAATTGTTCTACTAATTTTGTTCCTTTTTTAGAACATTGGAAGTTTGTATGAAATCCTTTTATAGTATCTTCTTTAAAATAGGATCTATGTTGTTGAGAAGTAAATTCTTTAAGCATTTTTAATTTTAATTTATATTCCTTAGAAATATCTATAAAAGTATTAGGTGTCCAAGTTTCTAATGTGCTAGGTGAATAATATTCTACTAATGAAATTGATTTTATTCTAGTTAAAGGCCACCCTAAATTAGATACTATTTTATGTTCAAAATGACTATCATATGTTGAAGTTGTACATATACAATCATAATCATTTTTATTTACAAAATTAGTTTCAATATAATTTACCCATTCATCTTCACCTTTTTCTTTTAAAAGTTTATATGGAGAAAAATATAAATCAATATTATTAATACCTGTTGCTTTCCAACTACTACGTACTTCGTCTAATCTACTATTACCTGTAGTTATATCACAATCACCACCTTGAGTTAAACATAATATATCAAAATGTGTATTACTACATTTAATAATAGTACCACCCATACTATACTCTACATCATCTGGATGTGGAGCTAAACATAAAACCTTATTAAATCCTAAAAATTTCATATTGACTTAAATTTATTATTTGTGAATATTTTTATACCTCTACGTCTTAAGTAATCTCTCATATCTTCACTTAATTCGTCTTCGTATCCTTCTATAGTTCTTTTTTCTATATTAAAAGTAGTTTTACCCTTTTTTCTTTCTAAAATTAGTTTATCTGAATTTACTTCTATACCTGCTTTTAATCCCTTAAATTTTAATAAATCAATATAGTCTTTAACTATATCTGTTAATATATTATATTTTTCATCATCTGAAAGTTCTCTAGGGTAACAATTTTCTTTAAGTACTTTACATGGGGAACCTGCTGCGAAACATCCTTTAGGTATACTTCTATTAAGTATAGAACCTATTCCAATAACTGTGTTTTCACCTATTTCTACGTTTGGTAATACTATACTCCTTGCTGGTAACCAAACATTATCCCCAATATGAACTGGACCAAAATCAGCGGGAAAACCTTGCATTACATCTAACCAAGCTCCATGTGTCCATATTGCTACCTCTCCTCCAATTCCTACATTATCCCCAATGTGAACTTCATCTGAGGGATTAATTATTGTTTTTTCAAATATACCAACATTATTCCCTATATAAACATTTGAGTTTGGTCCAAAACAACCACCTCTACCTACTTCAACTCCTTCACACATGTATAAACCTTCTCCTGCTTCAAACTTAGTACATTTAATTATACAGTTATCTTTAATTATAGAGTTAGCCCCTAATGTAAAATCATTACATTCTATAATAACATTTTTACCTATATGGGCTGTAGGATGTACATTATACTTCTTCATAATAAGTGTCGTCTATTTTTTGTTCTTTTAATATATCATTCATCCAAAAACAACATATTAGTTCTGTGTTACCTATATTTTTTAAGTTATGTGTGTAATAAACAGGCATATCTATTACTTTATTATCTGTGCCTTTAATTTTATAATCTATGATTTTATCAGTGCCTATTTTTCTTATTTCTACTAATGCTTCTCCTTCTAATATACAAAATCTTTCTATCCTTCTTGTGTGAAAATGATTACCCCTAACTATACCTGGTTTAGTAGTTGAAAAAAATATTTGTCCTTGCGTTTTAGAAATTACTAACTCAGATAATCTACCCCTATCATCGTTATGGTTATCTACATTAAATAATCTATTATCGTTAGATATATAAGATCTAAAAGTATTAAATAAATCTACTTCAAATTCATTTTTTAATTTAGGTATTCTATTTTCATTTAGATATTCTTGTTTAAAACGTAAAAGTGTATCATGAATATATTGTACACTTACAGTTTTATCATGTCTAATTTTAGTATCATATATTTTTTTATATGAAGCTATTTTATATATTTGTTTACAAAGATTATCAATATATAATAAGTTTACTTTATTATCATTAACTTGTAATTCTTCACCTTTTAAAATTTTATCACAAAAGGTAGCTATAAATGAATTATAATTAGGTTTACAAAAAGGTCCAAATATATTAGGTAGTTTTAATGATGTAAAACCAGAATAATATGGTGCTGACCACTTACTAAACATTTCATTATTTTCTCTTCTCCACTGACCATAAAGGTTATCATCATTTTCGTGTGTTGAAGATGTATAAATAATTCTAGCACCTAATGGATTACCAATTTTATCTAACATTTCTGTCAAATATTTAGCTGACTGTTTATTATTTTTATAAAGTTCATTTATATCACCTCTATTTTTTTCAGCCATGTGGATAATAACGTCACATTTACCTAGATTATCTAAATCATCTTCTAAATTTCTAGATAATCGTATAACATCAACATCATCACATTTATAATTTAAATATAACCATAAGTGATAACCTATAAAACCATATGATCCGTTTATTCCTATTATCATACGTTATTTCTTTTTAGAAATTCAGTTGTATCTTTTGTTAAGTGTAATGCCGAATTGAATGGTTGTTGATCATAACTTTCATGTATCCTTTCATATCCAATTAGATAATAATCATCAAATTCTTCTGTGCGTTGAAATTCAATTTCACTAATCATATCTTCATGTAACTTCTCACCATCTTTAATTGGTACTTTATGGAATTCTATATCTTCTTTACCAAGTGATTTTGCTATTGCTTTTGCTAAATCTATAATTTTTAATGATTCTATTTTAGGAATAGCAATTTTACCATGTGAATCCTTATGAAAATATGCCCATTCAATTAAATCAATTGCCTGTTCTAACGTAAGCAAAAACCGAGTCATACCAAAATGTGTTATTGGTAGTGATTTAACACCATCTTTTATTTTCTTTGTAAATACTGGTATAATAGAACCTGTAGAATTTAATACATTACCATATCTTGCCATTACAACTTTAACGTCTGATTGTTGTTTTGCAAAATTAACATACAATTGTTCAGCTATTGCTTTTGACATTCCATATACATTTACAGGTTTGCAAGCTTTGTCAGTTGATATAAATACTAATGTTTTAATTTTATGATTACATTCTTGTATTGCGTCAATTAAATTTTGATGTCCTATAATATTTGTTTGTACTGATTCGTAACTATTATCTTGACATACCCAAACTGTTTTAACCGCAGCTGTATTAATAACAACTGTTGGTTTAAACTCATAGAGATTTCTTACTAATGATGGTTTATCTTTAACATCACCTAATCTGTAAGTAACATTAGGATACTTTACCTTCATAGCTTCCTGTTTATGTTCACTACGAGATAATACCATTATTTCATTATCATTATAATATCTGTTAGTTAGTGTAGTTCCTAATGCTCCTGTGCCACCTATTACTAATATTCTTTCATTTTTCATATTTCTTCTATTCGTTTTGTTTTATCACAAATTAATAAATCATAATTAGGTTTTTCACCTACACTTAATTCATGGTATTGGCAACCCCATTCATCTAGTTGATTAGCAGTTAATTCTAAATAATCTATTCCACTATATGAACCTCTAGCTGTCCAATATGTTATTTCATGGCCCTCATTATATAGTTTGTTTATTTTGGTAATATTTTCTTCATTTGGGATAGCATTTTTATATCCTAATCTATTTACACCCTTATAAAAACAAATAGTTTCATCTATGTCTACAAAAATTCTCATATTACAATTTCATTATAGTATCTAATTACTGTTATTTCTTCAAATGTTGGTGGTGTAAATTCTTGTTTATTTTTAATTTTTAATATTAAATCAAGAAAATTTATCCCAGCTAAAGTAGCAAAATAAGTTCCTCCTCCTAATCGAGGATTTACTTCAATAAACTTAGGATTACCTTTAGAATCATCTTTTAATTGTATACAAACGGGTCCTTTTAAACCCAAATACAAACATAAATCCTTACATAAATCCTCAATATGTTTATGTTTAATAACTTGACCTTTTGAAGATATACCTGCCTTTATTTGTAATCTTTTTCTAGGTACTACCACAATAGGATTACTTTCTAAATCACATAATACATCAACTGTATATTCTTGACCTGGTAGATATTCTTGAAATAAATAATTACTACTTCTATGTACTGATTCTTCTTTATCTAATGTTTTAATATCAGATACTTTATTACAAATTTTAACACCTCTACTTCCACTACCATACTCTGGTTTTGCAAACATAGGAAATTTTAAATCTTTATAATTACTAGAGGTAAAAGGTAATGGAAATTTCGAAGCACAATAGTCAAAAAATAGTTTTTTATCTTGACATTTAATAATACTATCATAATCTGACATAAAAACAGTAACCCCTAATTTATTAAGTTGTTTTTTGTGTTTAGAAAAATGTTTAATGTCACTATCACCTGTAGGTATTATTATTGTTACTTTTTCTTTTTTAATTATATCAAGTACTTCATTCCAATAATTTTTACTAGTAGACAAAGGTACAACATAATTTATATCACTTAAATATCTACCTACAGCTAGGGGGTCACAGTCAATAGTAACTATATTACCCTTAAAATTAATTTGTTTTAAAGATTTTATAGCACCCACAGCTGCAGGTCCACCAGCACAACTAATTAAAATATTATCCATTAAGTTAAATAATTTACTTTGTTAACAAAATTCCCACTTTTAAAAGGTCTTTTTCTAGGTTTTCCCTCATTTTTACCCCCATGATTAGGCCCATAAACTTTATTACCTAAAACATAGGTATCAGAATATTTAGCACCCCATAAAGCCATTCCTGTTTCATTACCTATATTTACTTTAGCTTGACATTTTAAATACATTTGTTGTCTTATATTTAAATTCATAGGTTTTACAGATATATAATTCTTTATAAAATTTAAATCAGTCTCTTCAATAGATTTTTCACCATAATAAAACCAAGTTATATCTTGATATTCTTTAATTTTATCTACTAATACTTTAGTATTGGCTGTTGTTCCATAAGTTGATGATACACTAATATAACCAAAATCTTTAAGAGAGCCTAATAATTTATTGCCAAATGTTTTTTCTTCTTTACTAAAATATATATCAGGAGTACTATCTATATATTCTTCCTTTTTAAATTGCCAAAATTTTAACATTTGTTCTGATAAAGGTATTTTATCATTATTTTCATCATAAATTCTATAATGATCATGAAATATTTCACCACTATATCCATCTATAAAACCATCTATATATGGGTTATTTTGAAATATGTCGTATGTTATTTGTGAGCAATCATAGGTACCATAACCCCAATTATTTAATAAATTCCCATATATATTTTTAAGCATATTACTAGAAGGAATATATATTTTACAATCAGGATATTTTTCTTTTAATAGTCTAGGTAAACTAGATATAAGACACCAATCACCTATTCCATGACAAGTTCTCATTACTATAAATTCTTTTTTTTCTAAATATTCATCAGGTATAAACATAGGATTACTTAAACTAAATCCTAATCTTTTAGTTTCACCTGCTAGTGTTAATTGATTATTATATATTCTATAAAAACCTGCCATTTATTTGTATAATTCTTTATATGTTCGTTCCATCCAATAACTTACATGTCTATCATTAGAAGGGATTGCATTAAAATGATAAACATATCCTGCTTCTAAAAATCTTAACTCATCAGGAAACCAAGAGTGACCAGGGATATGTAGTAGACTTTTTTTAAATAAATCTTGTAAGTTATAACATTCAGGCAAATAAACAGTATCTATATTATTTTGTTGAGTTAAATAATTTATAATTGTTTGATCTGTTCCTGCTTTTATTTGATCATTCAATTCATTTATTTTATTAATATTTGAAGTATAATATTCTTGGACTTTAGTATAAAAAGGAATATGTTTTTTACTTGTTATCTGAAACCCACCATTAAAATATTTCCAAGGTTTAACTTTGGGTTCATCAGGAAATAAAGCATTACCCCACTGTCTTATACTTCTTGTAACCCATTCATAACAGCCGTTATTAACTACTACTCCAAATTTACCTTCGGTTTCATTAAAAAAATTAGGACAATCTGGATGTATAATAGTATCAGCATCAACTATTAATACTTGTTCGTATTCTACTTCGTTGTGTTTTAATATATCATGAACCCAATAACGTTGTAGAGTTATCTTAAATTGGTTTGGATCCATAATTGGTTCATCCCATTCAATAACTTTAACATCATCATATTGTTCTGCCCATTTTTTCCAACTCTTAATAGAATAATGATATGGGGTATTTCTATTGTTACCTAAATCTACATTAGGAATAAATACTATGTTCATATTTGTTTTATTAATTCTAAAAGATTAGTTGGTTTTATTTGAGCATTATGTTTAGGTAATAAGTCTAATTCATCTAAATTATATACACTTTCTAAATCTATTAAACTATACTGACCATTATTTAATTTTATAATATTTTGGGAAACAAAATCATAATATAATTTATTTCTTTTTTTACAATTTCTTAATACAGTAATTAAAAAATCTCTTGGTAATTCTGTAGGATGTGTGCCTTCTTCACATACATAACCTACTAATTCATCAAAATCATATATTAAATCTGTTAAAGCTGGACATAAACCATTTAAAAATCCTGATTCTAAAGCATTTTTAAAATTAGCTAATCTACAATATTGAGGGTTAAATATTTTTATAAACCTTTTATTAATAGGATCATGGTAGACTTTTCTTCCGTGATTAATTTCTCCTACTACTCTATCATATTTATTTATTATTATATCTAAACTTTCTGTGTTTATATCATTTAATTGTATGTTATTAACATAATTAACACCCCACTTATACCATTCAAAATTAAAAGGATATCCTTTGTGATTTTCTTTTTTAAAAAATTTTTTAATTAATTTCCAATCATTAATATCCTTAGGAGTATTATCTATATTTTTTCTGGTAAAATAAAATCTAGGTTCTAAAAATTTATACCCATCAATTTCAATACAATAATTATTTAATAAATCATCATCTCCTTTAGCACCAAAATAATTGAATTTAGAAGCATTAAAGGGAAATACATCTATACCTGGTGGAAATTTAATATTTTGTTTTCTTAATTTACTAGAAATAATAATATCTAAATCATCATTATCTCTAATCCCCATAACACTTAAAATAGAACTTTGAGTTAAACAATATTCATCTCTATCAATACCCATTGCATCTAACTGTTCTAATAATTGGATTTTATTTGTTAGTGGTTTTATTCTATGTAAATTATCATGTTTAGTTGGGCTTTTATATATTTGTTTTGTTTCCATATAAAAAGGGATATATGATTTACCCATAATTAGTCTTCCTATCATTGAACAAGCTCTATGATAACCATGTTTAATAAATCCATTTTGAAACCCAACAGGATTATCTTTTAAAAAACTTTCTATATATGAATCATCCATAGGTTCAAGATTATTATAGTAATACTCAGTCATATTTTCCCATCCTAATTCATGGTGATCTCCTACATTATGTTTAAATTCAGCTATCATACAATTATAATATTGCCAATTTTTAGGGTTTAAAGTAGTTATTGTTTTTTCTCTATTTTCTTTTATTGAAAAATATTCTACTACATCTCTTACAGTTATTAGTTTACCTTCTTGTTTTATAATTTCTTTTCCACCACCCCCCATTGCTAGTTCCATATTAAGGAAATATTCTAGACTAATTGGTGAATGTTTTTTAATAGGTGAACTAACTTCAAATAAACCTACTGTTTCAATCATAACGTATCGTAAAAATTATTTTGTGATTCTTGACGTTTAATATCTTTTGGATGATATAAACACCATTCTTCTTCCATTGGTAGTAAAGATTTTGTAGAAAACCCAGTAATTACTTCGTGAACATTACCAGTCCATTGAATTTTTGGGTTATTTTGGATAATTCGTGTTTGATAATCTGGCCAATTGACCCAACCTTTTTCATTTATATTCCAACGCCATTTGTTAATATGTTCTTGTGTTAAACCATCCACTGTGTTAACTCTAGGAATTAAAAGTAATTCTACTGTGGGGTTAACTTTTAAAACTTCCTTTAAATTTATAATTAAAGATTCGTGTGGTAATTCGTCTGCATCTATTTGAAATATCCAATCACCTGTACAAAGTGATTTTAGGTGGTTTTTCATATTAGCAAAATGACCATCAAAGTGGTAAGGATACCATTGAAAAAATGTTGGGTTGACTGATTTTGCTCTTAAAAATTGCTCTACAGCTGGTGAACCATTATTAGTATCAAATAATACTATTATTTCATCATCTTTAGTAATTCTAGTTTCTAAAAATTTAAGTAATTTTTCTATTTCAATTATTTCATTACAAACAGGGATTGCATAACTAATCTTCATTTTCTACTAGATTTCTATCAAACATTCCTAATTCTTCAGCTGCATCCATAAAACATAATTTATCAAAACGTTTCATATTTTCCATATCCATTTTATGTTTATAAAAAGTACCTGGATTAGTTGCATCAGGATATTTATATTGCTCATCTTCGGGAATAGAAATTGCTTTAACCACTGTCCACCCCCAATCGTTAGTATTTTTAATAGGTTCAGGAAATATCATTCCTTTATTAGGTAAGGTGATTGCTGTTGGGAACCAAGCTAATACTTCTCCACCCCCAGGTGGTTCATGATCTTGTCTTAAATCTTTAATCATTTCAGCTGTGTGTTCTAAAGTAAATTTTAATTCTTCACTATTTTCAGTCATAGTAGTATTTGTAGTATAACCACTAGTCATACAAAGCCATGTTTTTACAGGACCATTTGCTGTTTGGAATTCTGATTCATAACAGGCATCACTATCACAAATGGGGCTATTTACTAATTTGTCTCCTAAATGTTTCATTATGCTTCTATTTTTTTAAGTTTTGGTAATTTTATTTTAGGTAATTCTTGTTTAGTTTCACCTATTTTTTTAAGTTTTGGTAGTTTTAAAGTTTGTACTTGAGGTGCTGATTCTACTTTTGGAAGTAATGAATTTAACTTCTTAGTCATTTTATCAAAACTCCAATTATCTTTTAAATATTGTGTTTGTTTACGTGATTTTTCAAGATATTTTTTATAATGTTTAAATACATCTTTCATAGCTCTATTTGCTATATCTGTATTGATATTAAACCATTGTGATTCTTTAAGTAAAAATTGATTTGCAGCTGATTTATGTACATTTTTAAGTTCACCACCTACTAGTATATTATAATCTGGATGTATAAAATCTTTATGTCCACTCCAATTAGACACAATTGTTGGTTTACCTGTTATTGCTGCTTCAGCTAATGGTCTACCATAACCCTCACCTTTTGTAAATGATACAAATGCTTTTACTTTATTATCATTGTTTAACTGATTCATTTCATCATCAGTCATTTCACCATGAACTAAGTAAATATTAGGTAATTTTTCTCCCTTAAAATTATCTCTAATTCTATTTATATTATATAATATTTGTTCTCTATCTATTAAAGAATAATTAACATGATTAGTTTTTAAAACTAAAGCTGGTTTTTTCTTACTAATACCCTTAAAAGTTTCTAAAAATGTACGAATTAATAAAGCTGTATTTTTTCTATCTTCACCAAATTTACCTGGTAACCAATGTCCAGTGTAAAGAAAACAAAAATCTTCTTTTATATCTTTAAGTAATCCTGAATTTTGTGGTTTTTTATAATATTTATCTAAATCTAAACCTTCAAATAATACTTCAATAGGTTTTTCTAATTTTATAACGCCTACAACTTGTTTTGTGTTTTTATCTTTTTTTTCAAAATTTGATGCTAAAGCAACTTGTTTAGAATGTTCAGAACTAACTAAATTTAAATTCATTCTATTACTACCTTCAATAAATTCAGGAGGATAAATTGTTGATTCAATACCAGCAGACACACCAATATTAAATTGTCCTACTGGTTGAAATTCATTTGGTACTGTGATTTGTATCCAAATAGCTGGTTGTTGTTGTAACCCACCTATAAAACGTTGTCTTAAGGGATCGTCTTGTGATAAGAAATTCCATGGACAATCGCCCCATCTTTGTGGTAGGATTTTAATATCCCACTCTTCTCCCTTTGATTCTATTAATGATTTTACAAAATCTCTTGATCTTGCTCCGTAACCGGAAAATGTGTCAATTGGACACGATACTACGCATGTTGGCTTCATATTGATTGTATTTCTTCTAAAAATTCTGGTGTTAAACTAATTGGTGCTGGATTGTAATTATCTAATTTAGTAGAATCATCTACTTTAGTAACTGTAAATCGAGGTTGTGGTTCCCACTCTTCAAGTAAATTATTAATATTATCTATAAATCCTTGACCCATTCTAGCTGCTGTACAACCTGATTCATCTGATAATACCCATTCTCTACCTGCTAATCCTCTTCTTTGTCTTTCTTTAGGACCCATTTTATAAACTTTCATTAATGCAATTGCTGCGTCCTCAATTGAACATTGACTTGCAAAAATATAAGGTGTTTGGGGTGAACCTTTTACTGAACGTGTTTTAGGAAATATAGGCATTGCCCATTCACCACATTTTTTATATTTACCATCTGCATTTGATGGGTGTTCAGTTGAAAAATTAATCCAATCACCATTTTCATCTTCAAAACGCATTTGATCTTGCATACCACCTTGTACTGGTGCTATAATCATTCTACCTGCTGTTAAAGATTCAGTTAAACCTAATCCCCAACCTTCATTGTCTGTCATAAA
>Ga0181377_1000179_pt1 | contig 25350 bp, 22 predicted proteins | sample LowvirmetaG_9_FD_130160 | JGI IMG/M metagenome (GOLD analysis project Ga0181377, IMG submission 130160) | Marine viral communities from the Subarctic Pacific Ocean - Lowphox_13 viral metaG | ecosystem: Environmental > Aquatic > Marine > Oceanic | place: Subarctic Pacific Ocean | collected...
AATATATTCATCATTTATCCAGTTTCTTTCTTCAGGTTTTCTAGAGTAAAATACAGCGCCTATTCTTTTTGACTCATTTTCAAGAAACTCTTTAAAACCTTCTTCTTTTGATCCGTTGTCTACGATAATTACTTGATTGTTTTTTAATACTTCGTCTCCTAGGCTTTTTAGCAAAGATTTGGTATATTTCATTCTATTACATGTGGTAATTCCAATTGTTATCATTTTAACTCCTTTTCAAACATTTCTCTAAAAGGATCCATACCTTTGTTTTCAATTGATATTTCTAAACAGTTTTTATATAAACTTTCTACATCGGGCACTGCTTGTTCAAGTAGTTCAAAATCTCTTACTGATTTTTCACTCATTAGCTCTGAAGCTAGGCCTACATCTGTTGATATGATTGGTGTTTTTGTTAGTCCGCATTCAACAATAGCTTGGGGTCCACCTTCATATCTAGCAGTAACCATATACAAGTCAAGACTATTATACATTGTATTCAAAATTTGATTATTTGGAAGTTGGATATATGTAAAAGGAACATTTTCTTTTTCTAGTCTGTTTATTAAATATTGTCTTCTCCAGCCGCCTAATAGTACATGAACTTCTTTTTCTTGTTTTTTATGAATTTCTATGATTTTATCTGCAAGTAAATCCGGACCTTTTTCGAGTTTAGGAGAAACAAGGTCACTTCCCTCGGTGTCTCTTTGAAAGCTTCCAATAATAAACTTATTCTGTGGTAGTTTTAAAGCTTTTCTTGCAACTGCTTTATCTTCTTTTTTCCACATTTTAGAATTTGTCCAAAAAGGAAATGTATAGATAGGTTTTTTTGTTATATTCTTAATTTGGTCTCTTGTTTTCTCGCATGGTACATGATAAAAATCTATAAACTTATCTCTTTCAACCCATTCTTTCATTTCTTCCCATCCAAATTTTTCTGGAACCAAATGATGAACTGATGCACAAACTTTTTTATTTTCTAGATAGCTTTTTGGAATCTGGTTCCAACACCAATCAGCAAGCAGCCAAATTATGTCTGCATTGTCTGGATGATTTGTATATGTTTTTAAATTGTTATCATTCCACTCATTTACAAATCTATCACAAATCCAATTCTCTCTTGGGGGTAGGGCAAAAATTCTCATTTCATAATCTCCAAATATTTTCTTGCTACATTTTCAATATCAAGATACTGACATTGAACTTTCATTTTTTCTAAATTTATTTTAGAAATATCAATAGTATACGGCTTATCATAGTCTGCTAATTCAAAATTATAAGGCTTTGTTTCAGGTATGATAACTCCATTTTCTTTTACTATTTCTTTTGTCCCACCTGAATCTGTACAAATTACAGGACAACCTTGAGAAAGCGCCTCAACAACCACATTCGGGCAATGATCGAGCCAGGCAAGGTGAATCATCCAGTCACAATATCTGTAAGTCTCAAGACATTGCTCATGAGTTAGCTCTCCTGCATATATTATTTTTTGTCTAAGTTGCAGATTGTCTATTCCTGGATCTGGATTCTTTCCTAGGACTATCATTAAATCATCATTATTTTTATTTTTAAGAAAAAACTGTATATTTTCTTTTAATCTTTTTTGACGATGCCAAGAGGCTGATGAGACAAAAATCCTACCTGCTGTTTTTGACTTTAGTTCTTCAATGTTTGTATATTTTATTTTTTTATCTACAGATTCTAAATCAATTCCATTATGAATAACAGAACCCCTTCTCTCACCCCAGTGATGTTGGGTCATTTTTTTATCAAACTCTGACTGCCAGACAACATGATCACAGTTATCGTAAGCCCATTTAATATTTTTATTGTGGGTTTTAAATTGATCAGGTTTAAACCAAATGCCGTCAAGTCTATGGATAAATTTAGAGCCAGCTCTAGGTTTGCAGTCTGGCTCTATAAAACACAAAAAAGAATCGTAATATTTATTATGGTTCTCTATTATTTCGTGACCTTGTATTTTAAACTGATTTGCCAATCTTGATGCAAAAGAATTTGGACCAGAACTTGAACCAAAGTTTACATTTGAAAAGTATATTTTCATTTAGTTTTCCATTGTATATCTTTTTTATCATATTCTTGATATTGCAAAAACATTGATTCAGTCGGTCTTTTGTTTAAAAGCATGTTTCTATCTTGAATTGCTTTTGATTTTACTAGTTCATAAAAAGAGTTTTTATTTTTAGATAAAACAAAAATCCCTATTCCATTATAAAATGTCTTATAGTTTCCAAAATCTTCTATTGGATCAATATCTTTAAATCTCCATGTTTTTTGATCGATGTCTGAATAAAGATCATTTCCTGCCAGAGAATGCAAACCATTATAATATTCTATATTCATTCCAGTTTCTACTATTGATCGATAACAACCTTGTCTAACGTTATTGTCATTCCAATCATCTACTATATACACAAAATTATTACAAAGTACCTCATAGGCGTGAATAAGAGCATGATATGTACTATTTTGAGTATGTTCTGCATCATAAAAATAAACATTTACTTTTTCAAGATTTTCTTTTTCAAAAAGCTTTGTAAGATTTATATTAAAAAAATTGTCTTCTACTATTTTTACTTTTGATGTTTTTAATGTATTAAACTTTTCTAAATTTTGATAAAATTTATCCCTTATTTCGTATCTACCTCCGCCATCTATTACTTTGTTTTTAGTACCTGTAAAAGTATCAAAGCCTAAAAAAGAACTATTTTCTTTTCCATTTTCAAAAATAGCTGATGAAAAGGTAGAGCCTGATGCTAATCCTACTTCCATGTAAGATAGGTTGTGCATTGAACAAATATTGTTTAAAATTATTCTTGTTGTTTTTCCTGACATTCCCATGTCATCTGGTTTTAAATTTTCAAACAAAATAGAGTTTTTATTAACTTTTTTTTCCAATAAAGAAAATTTTACTATTGAATCAATTATTTCTGAATAATTCATTTAATCTCTCCATACACTTTTTCCAGGAATCTATTTTTGTATTGTTTTTATTATAGGAACCTTTTTCAATTTTTTCAACAAGATCTTCAAAAGATTCAAAAACAAAATCTTTACCTGTAAACTCACAAGCACCGCCTCCATCCTTGTAAGAAAATGTAGGTATTTCTGATGCTATTGCTTCTAGAACATGATTTGGCCCGGGATCAAATCTTGAAGCTGTTACATATAAATCATATTTTCCAAGTTGATTTGCCAGGTCTTCACCAAAAAGAGGAGGAATAACAATTGTATTTTTAAAAGTACCTCTTTCCCTTCCGATATAGGTAAAAGTAATATCCTTTCTTTTTCCGCACAATTCATCAATCATTTCATAGTAATCAAAACCTTTCATGTAATTGTCTGACCAGTGGTGTGTAACTATGTTTAGCTTTTCGTTAAGTATTTTTTTCTTTTTTCCGTAGATGCCATCAACGCCATTTATTAAAACATCATTGTCTTTACAATGCCAACCTTTTTCTAAAAAATAACTTTTCATCCAGTTTGATACAAATATAGTTTTATCAATATATTTTGAGCATTCTAACAACATTTTGTCAACATTATTTGTGTTTTTTCTTGCATCACATTCATTTATTCTCTGTATTATTTTAACTTTTTTATTATGTTTAGATGCTTCTCCTTTATAATAAACAGCTTCATTAATTGATATGCATCCTGTGTCGCTCCTTGGATCCATTAGAAATATAACGTCTGGATGATCGTGTAATGATTCTACTATGGTATGATTAAATAAAGGTATATAATCATAAAATGCTTTGACAAAGTTATTACCACCTCCCCAGGGACCTTCTACTATTTTTCTATTTATTAATACTTTCATTTAATTAACCTTTTTGTTTTTGAATCCTGCGATCAGACATTGCTAAATTTGGGCCTAAAACGTTGTACCCTAAGGCACCATAATAATTTGCCCAGTTACCTAATTTTTGCATAATAGAAATCTTTTCATCGATTGACAAATAAAAATCTGAGAGTCCTGATGCACCTTTTTTCTCACCTATGTGGTCACCGTGAATCATTGTTTCTTCATCCCACTCACCAAAATGTTTTAATTTATCAGATATTTTTTTATTTTTTTCAATAGAAAACATGTCGGCAATATCATTAACTTCATTTTCACTAATATTAGTTTCCAAGATTTCTGATAATTTTATTATTCTATTTTTTAAACCTGTATCACTGTTAAAGTCTTCGTATCTTAAAACAAATGTTTTTCTTCCATTTAACATCTGATTATAGTACATAAACAAATACATAAAATTTTCAGCTATCCATATAAATAAATTCGGTTGTGTTCTATTTGGTTTTATTTTTTTATTTTTGCAGTCTTCAAGATACCCTTGCAAAGCATTGGAATACGAAAAATAAGCATCAAAAATATCTCTAACACAAATTATAACAATATGTTCTTCTTTGCTATGGCACATTTTAATGGCATTAAAAATATATTGCTGGAATTCATCTATTGTTATGTCATTATTGTCAAGACGTTTGAATATTTCAAGTCCTGTGTTAACAATTTTTTTTGGCCCCAAATAATGATGAGTTACCTCAATATTAATTTTTAAATTTTTTCTTTTAATTATTTCACTAATAATCATTTTTGTCAAAGTGTTGGCTGACCGTGGTATGCCATATAGTATCAAATCTGTATCTTTTTTTATTTCAAAGCAGTTCATTTTATAATACCTCTTTTTCTAAGATATTCTGCTTCTGATTTTTGAAACTTTGCATCACCAGATTTAAATGTTTCTGGCTCCATTTTAATTGTGTAATGATAAGCGACTCTTGGTTCGAAATGCCAGTTTCCTTGAGCATTCCATAATGCAGGCAAATACATAGCCTGATCACCAATTCTTTTAAAATATTCACCATTTTCATTTTTATAATTTTCCTCTTTTATGCCCTGGATAAGATCTGCCTTGCATGTTTTTAAATGAGAACTTACCCATGGATGAGTATAAGGGTTTGCATTTTTTGGCAAAGGACCAGATATATTGTTATCAGTAAAAGACCACCTATGGGCTGTCCATATCGCCTTAGAATGCGTCTGGTTGTATCTTTCATTTAAGATATATAATATATCCAGATCAGTTAGCCAATCATCTCCATCAAGGCGACAGATAACGTCAGATGGGTCGCAGAGCTTAATCATCTCTGATACATTTTTAACTTCCCATTTTTTTTCTTTGTTTTTATGTAATTCAATTTTATCTTTTAATCCAAAAACTTTTGAAATATTTTCTATTATTTGACATGTATTGTCTGTTGACATGTCATCTTTGATAATAATTTTCCAATTATTATATGATTGGCCTATAACAGACATCAAAGACTGCGCTATTGTACTAGAAGCATTATATGCTGGCATTAAAAATACAAATCTATTATTCATCTTTTGTAATCATCTTTTATTCTTATGACATCATCTAGTTCAGGTGTACTTACTTCTATTAGTCTTGTTAATGTATTTCCTTTTGGAGAACCAAACCTATGAACTTGATTTGGTTTAACATGATAAACAGTTCCTTTGTTAAGCACTAATTTATTTGAATCATCCTCAGACAACCAAACATATAATTGGCCGCTCATAACATAAACCGTTTCTTCTTTTTTTTCATGGTACTGCAAGCTTAGCCTATGGCCAGGCAAAATTGTTAATATCTTTCCAACATATTTTTCAGTTTCTGCCCAAATTTCTTCGTATCCCCAGGGTTTTTCTACTTTTTTCATTTTTTAAAGCTCTCCATAATTTTAGGCTGTTTGCTTTCAATATACATCCACGGTGTCTTTTGATTAAAGTCAACCTTGCTGTGAAATATCCACCCACCTAATTCTGATTCTAGTTTTTCTGATAGATTAGATATTTCCAATTCTGTTACTTTTGACCAGGGTTTATTAAAAAACATGTTGTTCTCAGAGGTATCCTCTTGACTAATGTTATAAAGTGATTGCCAGTGCTTTGACCAGTAATTTTTATAAGTATTAATTTTTCTTTCAAGGTCAAACCAAGAATAATGAAACACTGACGGGAAGTAATTTGTTATGTTATTAAACCAATTTTCGTATGATTCTAAGGCTGATTTATTTCCGTTAAGTGCATGCTGCTTGACATTATGAACTTCTTGTGTATAAAAGTTAACAAACGGTATAACTTCAAAAGTATTCTTATCTATGTAATCACAACCATCGGTTCCCATAGATGCATAAACTCTTCCAAAGTTATCATATTTTCTTAAATTGCCTGGTATACCATGAGTTATATAGTCTTTGTTTTTACTAAGTCTCCATTTCCAAGGATTAATATCTACTCTAACTTTGTCATTAGAACCCCAGTATTCAATTACTGGTAAAGCGACTAAATCATATGACTTAGGTGTCATTTTAATAATCTTCTGAATTTTATTGTAATCATTTTCATGAACAATTTCGTCTGAATCTTGTTGCCAACACCACTCTGATTTACAATACGATCTAGCTACTGCCTTTTGATCACCATCAAAAATTGCGAATCTTTCGTCTGACCAGTCTCTTTTTTTCTGATGTATTTTTATTCTATCATCAGTTCCTTGCATTTTTAATAAATTGTAGTAAGTTCCATCAGTAGATCCACCATCTACTACAATAACCTCATCACAAAAACCTAACATTGACTTAATAGATTGCTCATAGGGATATTTTTGATCTATACAATTATATGTTGTAGTATATCCGCTTATTGTTTCTTTTTTATTAATAGATTTGTCAATTTCTTTCCAAAAAACTGTTTGTCTATTACTAATATATTCAAATGCTGATTCCTTTGTTTTAAACCAAGCCTCATCCTTATGTTGAACGTTTTCATTAATAATTAAATCCAAACCTAATAATTTAGCTTCTATAACTAATCGAGGACAAGTATCATAACCTGATGGCATAAATATTAAACCTTCTGAAGAAGCTATTTCATTTAACATATCAATATAAGATAAATTAGATATTAATTTATAATTTAGTTTTCTTTCTTTTGCATGTTCAATAGATTTATTAGTATTTTTAATCCAACTATTACTATTTAATATAATATATTTACCATCAGATTTACAAGTATTTTTTTCTAACTTTTTTAAACTATCTTTTGAAAAAGCTGAGGATATTGTGAAACTATCATTACTTTTAAGAAATGGAAACTTTTTAAAATAAATTTCTTTTTGCTTGTCAGACATCCAAAAAATCTTTTCGGCACCATGATAAAATGTTGATATCATTTTACCAATAGGTTCATTTTCACAATTACAAAAGCCTTCTTTCTCTATGTGTTTGTGTTCTGATCTATATTTGCAAAACTTATAATCGTATTCTATAATAAAATATTTAAGGTTATTTATAATAGTTGGAATTAAACTAGGTTCTAAAAGAGAAAAATTACCAAATATCCAATATTTGTCTAAGTTTTCCTTAATCGTTTCAATGTTTACGTCTGAGGCCTTTACCTTTAAAACATTATCTTTGTCTTCAATAAAGGCGTCTGAAGTTAGCTCTGCGCCACCAACAACTTCATCAGAAAAGAAATCAGATACAAAAATATAATTTACCATAAAAACTCCGTCTTATGGTAAATTATAGCATATTTTTATATATTGTTTAAATATATTGCATTTATTGATTCTAGATTTATAATAATCTAGATGCCTTTGTTGCAAGATTCGATCTTTCACCTTTTTCTAAATGAACGTGACCTGTTTCTTTTAATTCTTTGAGCTTGTCAATAACTATGCTCAATCCCGAGCTTTTTGCATCTAGATAAGGAGTGTCAATTTGATCAATGTCACCTAACAATACAATTTTTGAATTTGCACCAACACGAGTTATTAGTGTTTTAAGTTCATGAATAGAGCTGTTTTGTGCTTCATCCACTATAACAACTGTATCATTAAAGGTCCTACCTCTAATTAAAGAAATAGGCGTGATTTCAATCGTCCCCTTTTGAAGCATTGTTTCGTAATACATTAAAGATCCATAAGCAGCTCTAAAGTTATCTTTTATAGAACCCATCCACGGCTCAACTTTTTCATTAACATCGCCAGGAAGAAAACCTATTTCTTTACCAACTGGCTGCATTGTTCTTGTAATTACTATTCTTTTTTTATCACCTTTCATAACTTGCTCAACTGCAGAGACTAGTGTCAAAAAAGTTTTACCTGTACCAGCTTTTCCTGTAATTGTAACAAGTTCAACTGTTTTATCATTTAGCAAATGCAAACAGAATTTTTGCTCTTTATTTTTAGATTCAATAGGAAACTCTTCGTCAAAATTCATGAGAGTTTCGATAACAGGTCCTTTTTTAACACCTAACATGCTGCCTGAATGGCATTTACCAACAATAAACTCATTATCAAATAGCTTAAACGGCACATCTCTTGCAAGTATTTTTTTAGCCTGATAAAATTCATCAATTGTTTGTTTTTCAATTTCAAAAGTTCTAACACCTGAAAACATGTTATCAAGTTGTTTTTGGTCAAGATGATCTTTTAAATAATCCTCAGCAAAAACATTTAAAGCATCGCATTTTACCCTAAGGTTTATATCTTTTGTAACAAGGGTTACTTTTTTATCTTGATTTTGATGTTTTAAATAAAGTGCTGTTGCCAGTATCTTGTTGTCATTTTTATTTAATTCAAGGCTATCCATATCAATGTAGTCAGCTGCTTGATTTGACGATTTGGTGCACACAGTAATTATTTGATCTATATTTTCTATTTCAACACCTTTATTAAGATTTCCATATTCTCTTAGTTCGTCAAGAAATCTATTAATATATCTTGCATTTTCGCCCAGCATCCCGGGTTTCTCTTTAAATCTATCAAGCTCATCAAGAACAACGATAGGTAAAACCACATCATTGCCTGGAAAAGATGTAATCGATAGTTTGTCATAAAGCAAAACAGAAGTGTCCAAAACAAAAATTTTTCTATTATTCATGTAAATCTCCCTGGTAGAATAATATAATTCTAACATAATTAGGAAGGAAATATATGAAATGTTTTGAACACAATCAACAAAAAAACAAACCTTGTAAAAATACTGGCTGTAAACACTTTATTAATTGTAAAAAAGATAATAACTGTATAATAGTATCTGCATCCAAAGGAACCAAAACTCTTCAAGAGGTAGGCGAGATTTTTGGTGTAACTAGAATGAGAATATGTCAAATAGAAAAAGAAATTATGAAAAAAATTAAAAAAAATCTTAGTGCAGTACAATAAAAAACCAGGAGAATACTCCTGGTTTTAGAAATAGATATTTAATTTTACTATTCTTTATCGGAGTTTAAAGATGTTTTAACAACATCTGAGACTCTCTTTTTTAAAAGTCTTAAACCTTTTCTAGCTCTTACACCCGCTGATTTATTTCCGCTAATGTTTTTTACTACATCAAGTTCTAAAGACTCTACAAGTTTTTTAAGTTCTTCCCACTGTTCCGACATTTCTGATTTTGTAAATTGTTCGCTCATTTTATAACTCCTTTGGATCAATAATTAATTTTGGCTTTAGTGCCTCTTTTTTGTTGTTGATTATAATGTCAATTTTTCTCATTAGATCAACGTCTTCAAGTTCCAATGATAATAGATATATCAAAAATTTTTTTTGATGCTCTGATACACCAAAGTTTAAAATTTCTTTTAATATGTCTCTACATGTCATTTGTTCTTTTAGTTCTCTTTTCTTCTTAATATCTTTTACATCATTCAAAATTTACCTCGCTATTAATAATACTAGACTTAATTTTAAATTTTCCATTCTTTTTAAGCTCTATATATTTTATATTTGTTTTTCCTTTGATATTTTCTCTATTGATAACTACTGGCAAGTCAAATATTTCATTATCTAAAATAAATTCAATATTTTCCCAAGTAGAAACATGACAATCATTTTTTGTTAATAATTCACAAATATTATCATCAAGAGACATTTTAATTTCTGGAATAGTTCTAACAGAAGTTATTGTTTCATGTTGTGTTTGAATTTCAGATCTACAAAGGTCAAAAACTTTATGGACAACGCCACAGTTTTCACAAACTATAAATTTTTCAGTAACATTATCTTCGCTATCGATTTCACTAAAAACTTCAATTTTATGAAAAACAGGTGTTGTCCTACCTCTAAATTGAGGTAGGACACAATGACATTGTACCAAATGTTTTATACCTTTTTTCATCTAACTGATCTTTGAACCGTGCCAATAGCTTTTATCATAGACGCTTCAATTGAAGATTTAATAACACTTGAAACAGATTCTGCATTTTGTTTTTCAATTTTTTCAAGATTGATTAAGTGAGCAACAGATTTATCAACTTCACTTTTCATAAATTCAACCATTTCTCTAACAGCAAATGTTACTTGCTTTTCGTAATTTGGTCTTTTTTCTTTTGTTTTTCCCATATGATTTTACCTCGTAATAATGCAATTAATGCTTTTAATTGATTTAAAAACTGATAACAGTTTATTGTAAATAAAAGATAATTCTATTGAATTATAAATCTTATTAACTTTATCAATATTTTTATCTTTTGTAAAAAGAATTCCATCCCTTATCATAGAAATAAACCTTCTAATGAAGGTATCTATCTCTTCTATAACTATAGGGTTCTTAGCTAAAGTTTCTCGCCCAATAGATATAATTACTGTATCTGTTGACAAGCTATTAAGTCTTTTTTTAATAAGATTATCGGCTTCTTTACCTAGATTGTTTTCTGCCATTTTTAAAACGTCTTTTCTTATTTTTTCAAGATTTTCTGTATCTTTAATAAAAAATTCAACATTTTTGTTAGTTATTCTAACTTTTCCAATTTCTGGAATACCTCTTCTAACAAAAACCGATATCACATCACCCATCTCTGGACAAGCATAATTAATATTAAAAATCTTGCCAATATCACTTAAAAGATGGTGATTTTCCATCGAAAAACCTAGATCAAAAGGCATAACGTTTATCAAACCTCTGGCATTATTTTCAGCTATTGTTTTCAAAACTTCTGGTTTGTATGCCCTTGCAATCAAAAGAAAAGGATCTTTTGTATCAAAAGCCTTGGAAAGAAAATGGTGTATTTGAGCAACAGTTTCAATAACTCCATCGATCATTAAAATACCTACATTGTCTTCAATCCACTCTCCAGCTAGAAAGCCGGGTACCGGAGAAATGTCAAAAGTAAGATTTTCTTTTTTAATAATTCTATCTTCAAAAAAATCTGATTTTTCAATTTTTAAAAAAGTTCTAGGTGTGCATTTTGACAATGATTCTTTTATAATATTTTTTGAGACAGGATGATAGCTTTTAATCATCTTGTTTATATCACTTTTTCCTAGTCTTCTTTTATTTATCATTTCTTTGCTACATTCTTCTAGACAGCTCTGGATAAACTGTAATCTTTTATCCTTATGTAAACCTATCGTTTTTTCTAGAATTAAAAGAAATGTATCTGATGAACCCCCAATGAACCTTTCGCATTCGATTGCTGCATTAAATATAATGTTTTTAATACTTTTGACTTCTCTTTTGTATTTGGAAGACTTAAAGAGCGAATGTGAGACTGATTTTGAAATAGTTTTATTATCGTCAATAAGGGGGCAGTCTTTTAACATTGAGATATCTTTTTTAACTTCATTTAAAAACTCTTCAATAACAATCTCACATTCTTTATGTGATATAATATTAAGAGTCTCGCCAGATGTTGTTGCTAGCATATGTAATAACCTCTTCTGCTGAATTCTCATTATACCCATAATCTTCAATAAGTACACGCATCATTTCACTGTAGCGTTTCTTTTGATCATCATCACGTGTTTTTGATTTCGTAACAATTCTTGCAATATCTTTGACTGAGCTTATTAGATAAGCCTCAATTGCGTCTTTTAAAGGTGTGTATGAAGTATAATCAACATTTTCTCCTTTTCTCATTTTTGCAAACATATATGCTGTAACATCAGATCTAAATCCATCCCTAGACGCACCGGTAATTCCAATTGCAGATTCAATAGCTTTCATAAACCTCTCATCAGGTTTTCTTTCTTCTTTTGTAATTCTATTTCTAACTGTATTACTTGTTGTAAACGCTTCTGCGTTGTCCAGATATGATTCAAAAATACTTTTTGCCTGTTCTTCGTAAGCTGAAATAAATGCTTTTGCTATTTCGTTTTCTAAAATTTTAAGATATTCGTCTCTTACCATTTTTTGAATAATATCAAGACAGTGGCTTTTAAAGTTATTATCTGTAATTTGATCTTTTACCTGGTTGATTAGAGCTTTCATCATTGAAATAGGCGTAATTGTTTCATTCTCTGAATCTGAAAGAGCAGCATCAATTGATTTCATAATAAATCTAGTGGAGATTCCACCCATTCCTTCTCTTTCAAATTCATCTCTAAGATCTTTTACATCAATCTTTTTAACCCTTCCTCTTTCAATAACCTCTTCTCCATTGTAAATTTTCATTTTTGTCACAAGATCACATTTTTGAGAATCCTCCATACGACTCATAACAGCAAACATAGCTGCTACTTTTAGTGTATGAGGGGAAATATGAACATCTCTAAAATCAGACATACCTATCATTTTTTGATAAATTTTAATTTCTTGATCTACTTCGAGACTATATGGAACATCAATTTTAATAATTCTATCTAAAATAGCTTCATTTGTATGTTCCGATTTAAATCTATTCCATTCAGCTTCGTTGCAATGGCTTAAAATAACACCGTCAAAATAAATCATTGCATTTGAGCCTGGGCTTGGAACAGCTTTTTCCTGAGTTGCAGTAATAATTGTATGCAAAAATTCAATTTCATTCTTAAAAACTTCAACAAACTCAACAATACCTCTGTTTCCTTTGTTAAAAGCACCATTTAATGTAAGTGTTCTAGGGTCATCTTCTGAATACAGATCAAGCTTAGAGATATCTTGAACTCCTATTAGCATTGAAGTATCCTGTGTATTTGCATCGACAGGAGGTACAACAGCAATACCTGTTCTTCCTCTAATTGAAATTGATTTTTCAACCACACCCATTTTTTCATATTGACCATTAAAGTCTTCCATAAGCCTGTGTCGGCAAATTGGACAAAGGTCTCCTTCGATTTTTACGCCTAGCATATCTTCAAACTTTGATCTTAGCGATCTAGGAAGAAGATGTAAAGGTTCTTCGTTGATCGGGCAGCCTTCAATTGCATATACGGGCTTACTTTCCATAGATCTTTTAATATGGTCGACAAGCGCTGATTTTCCAGCTCCCACAGGACCCATGAGCAATAGAACCTGTCTTGATTCTTCACCTTTTGCAGAGGCTGATTTTAAATATCTCATAAATTTTGAAATTACTTTTTCGTTACCAAAAAAATAATCTGCAAAATAGTTGTAAATATTAGTGTTTTCTTTTTGAAAAAAGCTTGTATATCTTGGATCACTTTCTTCTATTTTTCTAGTTCCTTTTTCTACAATTGACTTATACAGTCGCCTGTGAGCCAAGTCTGTAGAATCAGGATTGTTCTCAATTAAATCAAGATATTCCATAAAAGTACCTTTAAACTTTTCTCTTTTCTTTTCTTTTCTTTGCTTTTCAATTAAATCAAGAAATTTATTTTTTGACATTATATCTCCCATTTTTCATTTTCAATTTCTGTAAAAATTTTAACATTACCACCCCAAATATCCTTAATGTGATGTTTGACTTCATCAGCATAAGTTAATTCTAAATCCCTACCATCATGTTCATGACGTAGTACTATTGTATTATTATCAAGTAGTTCATCTACGTAAATAACCGGGATATTATTTACACCGGTTGTCATAATTAAACTATTTTTTACTTCTTTCCAGTCATATTCGTCTGAGACCTCATCGATTGAAACGTTATCTTTTTTCTCTGAATATGTAAATAAGTTTAAATTTTCACAATCTTCCCTACTTATAAACTGTCTAATTGCTGAAACATCATTCATGTTCTCTCTAACAAAAAAGCATTCTTCAATCCCATATTCTTTTTCAATTTTGTTAAAAATATAAAATCCTAAATGGTAGGGATTAACTTTTGAAGGAAGCGGACAAACTACCTGATTGTGAGACTTTAAAAAAGGTACATGCATAGAATCAGGTAGGTTTAGCTCATTTAGTATTTTATAATGCCAAAAACAAGCCCACCCTTCGTTCAAAACTTTTGTTTTAATTTGAGGCATAAAGTAGTAACTGCTATCTCTAACAATTTCTAAGATATCTACTTTCCAGGGTTCTAGATGTTTTCCGTGTTCAATCATAAAACCAAAAATATCATGATCTGGAGATACTGGTATTTTATTTATATCAAAAAGAATTAAACCACTTTTTGTAGTTTCTGTACCTCTCAATCTATCTCTTTTTTCATCATCAGTCAGTCTAGGCCTGTTATTTCTATCTATTTGATATTGTATGGCATGACAGGCATCAATAATTTTTTCTACTTTTTCTATACCAATTGTAGGATCCTCGATATATGATTGAATTCTCTTTTTCGCAGAATTAAATCTAAAAATAACATCTTCTGGATGTGTATTTTTAAATTCCACATTATTTTTAAAAAAATCACTATGCCCTACACAGTGTGCCATAATAAGAACCTGTAAATAAAGGGGGTTCTCTCTCATTAGATACGCTATTGAAGGGTTAGAGTTAATAATCAATTCATAAGGTAAACCTGTCATTCCCAGGTTGTAAAATTGCTGAGTTCTTTCAAAAGATTTTCCAAAGCTCCAGTGGCCGTAGTAAGTAGGCATGCCGTGATAAGACATGTGACCAATCATTTCATAGTAATCACAAACCTCATAGTCAATAGGAAACCAGTCTAAGTTGTGACTTTTAGCAATTTTAATGATTTTTTCATCCCATTCTTGCAATTCAGATAGTTTCCAGTTCATCTTAAGCCTCCAAACATTTTTTCAAACCCTTTCCAAATATCATTTTTTGATTCAATTCTTACTATTTTTACCTTTTTTGAAGATAAATGCTCAACATGATCAGAAACTGTTTCAAAATTATATAAAGAAATATCGTTATTTATTTTTATTCCTATCTCTATAAGGCCGTATAATTGTGACATTTTGGCCAGCTCTTTTATTGAATCTGCATATTTTTTATTATCTTCTGACCAGTTGTCACCGTCCGAGCAATGAAATGTAAAAATATTCCAACTATTAGGATGGTATGTTTCTTTGCATAACTCAATTACTTTATCAACACCTGATGACATATACGTTCCACCACTTGAAACTCTATTAAAAAATTTGTCCTCGTCAGTAACATTTGCCTCTGTCGTGTGTGCAATAAATTCTATTTCGATTTTATTGTATTTATGTCTTAAAAAATGATACAATAAAAAGAAAAAAGATCTTGCAATATATTTTTTACTTTTGGACATCGACCCAGATACATCCATTACAAAAAACACAACAGCAGAGTCCGACTCTTTTTGAACTGTTTTAATATGTTTATAACGCATATCTGATTGGTGAAAAGGAAACCTTTCTTCTGTTTCTGGATTGTATGTACTATTTTTAATGGCTGCTTTTTTGCGCTTAAGTCTTTGAAGCATTGTTCTTTTTTTTGAAAGCCTTGAATTGATACCTTGCTTTCTATAGCCTGATCTTTTTGTTTTTTCCGTTACCATTTGCTTTAGTTTCTTTTTTTCAAAATCAGGGAGATTTAAATCGTCAAAAAGATACTCAGACATTTCCTCTATGTCCATCTCTATTTCATATAGTTCTTCACCTTTTTCATTTCCAGGTTTGTTTCCTGGTTTCTTTGACTTTTGCTTCTTTTTAATAACTTGGCCTTTTTTAACGTCTTTAGCGCTACCAACCTGCTTGTTTCCCTCGCCAGAACCGTTGTCACCATATATAAACTGGTATTCTTTAATGCCTCGGACAGGTATTTTAATTTTCTTCTTACCTTTTTGACCAATAATTGACTCTTCGGAAACAATATTATATACACCTTCTTTTATGGCTTTTTCAATTTTCTTTTTATGTCTAGCCCTATCTTGTGCTGATCTGTCCCCTGAGGACTCATGTACTTTAAATTTAGACATTTTTTGCTCCATTGATTGTTTTAGAGGCCCATGAAATAAAGGGCTTCAAATATTCAGGCATTAAAATGTAAGCAACATCTAGCGTATTCCACTCAAATCCATCGTGTTCATATCTTTTTGATTTTGGATTTCTTAAAATTTTAGGATTATCTTTTGTTTCTGCAATAAACATTCTAATTTTGCCTCTTTCAATGGATCTTTTGCCCCAAGAAAATTTTAATTTTTTTACACCCGATTCTTCGTATGTTTCTCTAACAGCGGCTTTTAAAAAAGTTTCACCTTTATCAAGTGCACCTTTGGTTAAATCGTATTTTCTAATAGCAGATTCACCTTTTTCTTCGTAAAGACATAGTACTTTATATTCTTTTTCAAACTTTTTTAATACAACAATTCCTGCACCCATAATCAAAGTAGCCTCCGTTTATGAATAATTATATCAAAAAACTTTATTTAGATAAATGTAGGATTCAATTTTGAATAATTAAAATTAGCTTTATATATATTTTAGAAGCAGCAAGGCAGCAATCTATATTTTTTAATTTTTGTGTTATAATCTAATCATTTATTTAAATAAAGTTGATTAGATGCTGACTATGGAAGCGCTAGGGGTACATATGGGTAACAAGATTTATTTTTGTAAGGGTTTAGGATATGAAAAGCAAAAAATAAATATAATTTGTGATTTTATTAATTTTTGTGCAATAGAGTTAAACATTAGTAACAAACCTTTTTGTATCTATATAGAATCGCAAAGAGAAAATAGCCCTATTGTTACAACAGCAGCTTATAGCCCTAGTGAAAAAAAATGCTATATTTACGGAAACAATAGGGCTACAGCTGACGTTTGTAGATCTATTGCCCATGAAATGACACATATGATGCAAGATTACACAGGAAACCTTGTAGGTCTTATAAAAGATGTTGGTGGTTTTCATGAAGATCAAGCAAATGCAAAAGCTGGCGAAATTATCAAAAAATACGCATATTCAGACGATAATAGAATGAAAATATATGAACACTTTAACAAGTTTATGATTTAAAATCTTTTTCTGGTTGATCACTTGAATTAAAATCAGTAAAATCAATTGCATTTGTCTGAGATTCTATTTTAACTGGGTCAAAATAAAAACTTGATATTTTTTTAACAATGGCTTTATATCTTGAAGGATACTTACTAACTGTTTGAGAAATGTTTCCACCAATAGCATTCCCTGCACCAACAAAAACATCAGAATGAGAAGCTTCATTTGGACCTTTTTCATTACCACCGTAGTTTCTTTCAAAAAACTTTTTTGTATAATTTAAAGGCCTTGTTGAATTGCCAGCTCTGTGATAAAACAGATTATTACCTTCGACAGGAAAAACTCCTTCATCCACAAAAAACAACATGTAGAAATCTTTACCTCTAAAGGACTCTGGGTCTTTTAAAAATTGAACTCTATTGTGATATGCTTTCCAGAAAAAAGGTGTATGGTTTATATTTAAAAAATCTTCTTCACCAGAAGCTTTCATTACATATGAAATAAAAGCAGCACTCCAATGATGACCTTGTCTTTTCTTTCCAGTAAAACTCTCAGTATAGGGCCCGGGTCTTTTTGCACAATATGCTGCATTTGCATTATCTAAACCTGCAGCAAGCCAGTATTTTTTTAAAACAGGAAAGGCTTCTTTACTCGTTTCATACATTTTATTATCTTTCCATAGCTTGTACTCTTTCAAAGCAGCGTCTACCACAGCATCGTTGATTTTTTCATCAAACTCAAAGCCAAGAAGGGGTCCTGATTTAGGCATAATACTTTTACCTGAAGCAGATTCTAAAGATTCAATAATAATTTTTTTAATAATTCTTCTTAGTTTTTTCATTGCTTTTTCTTTGCTCTTGTAATAATTGCAACGTATTTATCAGCATCAACCGCTTTAACAGAATTGCTAAGATTACCACCAATGCATCTATCATTGCCGATGTAAATGTCAGAATGTGAAGGATGTGTATCAGCATTGTCTTTATTTGATTCAAACCAATTCCTTGTTTCTTCAAGAGTTTTAGCGTTATTATTAGAATCTCTTAAATAAAAGACAATGTCGCCAGGTTGTGGTTCTATCCCTTCGTCTTTAAAAAACATAACTAAACCATCATCAGGGGTTTCAGTGCTTCCAAAAACATCTCTATTATTATAAGCTTTTTTTGCAAAAACTGTATGTGTCATGCTTGGTTCAAAGCCAATTGGTTTATAGTCTTCCATGCAATAGGATATAAAAGCTGCACTCCAGAATTTCTTGTCAACAAAAGAAGCAAGAGTATAATCACTCATCATTGCCTTTGCTGCTTCACTGGCAGGATTATTAGACCCGCCAGCTTTATAGTATTTTTTTAATCTATTCAGTTTTACATCTAGTGGATTACCAGCCTTTTCAAGTTCTGCTTCTGCTCTGTTTTTTGCGCTAAAAAGAGTGCCTTTCACACACTCTTTCTTTATTACTGAGAGGGTTGCAACGTCAGGACCAGTAGATGTATCAAAACTAAAAGGAAAAGTTTTTCCACTTACTTCGCTAGGGGCATCCACATCTTCTTCTGCCGCTTCGTCTTCTTCTTCGGTTTCCACTGCATCAGGTGTTTCTATTTCTTCTTCTTCTTTTCCTTTAAAAAGTTTGCCTTTGTTTTTCTTTGCTCTTTTAAGGGCTGAAATTGAAGATTCATAATCATCCAATGAAATATCTACATCTTCAAACAAAAAAGCGCCAATTAAAGATTTCTTCAATTTTTTTTTTACTACTTCTTTTTTTATATTTTTAACAGATTCTCGTAGCATGCTTTTTAAATAAAGTCTTTCAATTCTTTTATTCTCACTTAGTGTAACTACATCTTCATCATCAACACCAGCTGCAGAAGAGCTGTTACCACCTGCTCTAATAATCATTTTTCTAATAATTTTTTCATAAATATCTGTAATGTCCATTGAAGGAAAATATGTAAACTTCATAAGAACTTTTCTACCAATATCTTCTTCTTTGTTTACTGAATCTCTTTTAAATCTATTTCCTAATCCTCTAAAAGCCCCTTTAAAACCTTCAACATTATAATATTGCTGCAAAGCTTTTTTAAACTCCTTATCATTAAGAGGTCTAGGTAGTCTATTAACTTTAAGATCATTTTTGCTATGAATGCCAATAAATGCTGGATTTCCTGTTCTTTTTGCCAAGTCTAAACGCAAGTCTTTATTCTCCAGACCCTTAAAATCGGAATCGTTAAAATGTGCTAAATTTTCTTTATTTTTATCTCTAAGCATTTCATCTTTACTATTTTTAATTTCCTGATCAATCTCTGATGTAGTTTTATTTTCTTCTTGAGCTGCAATTTCTTTATAATCTGCAACCATTTGCTCGTAATTTGTTTCATATTCTGAAAACATTTTTGAAACATCTTGTCTTACATCCTTTCTTGTTTGTTCGCCTGTAAATTCAAATGCTTTATCTCTAAAAACTCTTTCAAAAAGCCTTGAGAGTGTTACATTTTTATTCATTTTTTCTTGTTTTTCTTTATCTTTAGAAATAAACCTGTATGTAGTTTTATTACCTACCAATCTTTCAACAGCAGCAAAGTCAAAAGACTCTCCAGATCTCATAGAACTAAAAATAGCAATAAGCTCTTCAATAAGCTTAGAATAAATATTGGGACTTTTTTCTTTTAAATTTATAATAGTAGAATCTTTTTGATCTATTCCATCAAGTCTTCCACCCGCCTCAACAAGCTCTTCTCCTACAATTATGTTTCTGCCTTTAAGTAAAACATTCATGTCAGTAATATTCTTTTTAAGCAGTTCATCATTGAAATCTCCTACTCTGATTCTTTTTGCAAAATCTAAATAGCTTAATGACCCAAGTGAATCTTTGTCAGTTGTTTCGTTCCACTGTTGTCCTTTTTTACCTTTGAAATCAAAACCAACAGCTGTTATGTCTCCACTTAAAACACCTTTCATTGCAAGATCCATCAGGTCTTTATTTGTACCGCCTAGTTTGCTTTGAATGTCAGCATACATTGTGGCTATTTTTGTTTCACCTATGTTATGCGCTGTAGGGTATGCCTGACCTTCATATTGACCACTGGGGTCATAAACACATACTGCATATAGTATTTTACCAGGTGCATCAAAAGAACTAAACGTAACCCATCCTGTATTACCAAAATAATCAGGAGAACATATCTCAGCAACTACAGCCCTAATTCCTTCTACGTTTTCATATTTAGAAGCAAGAGTTATATTTCCCTCAATTACACTTTCTTCTCCTTCAGTTGCGGAAATGTTATCTTGTCCAAGCGCATCAGCTGCTGTTTTATACGCTTCAGCAATTTCTATAACATCATTTCTTTTAGTACGATTAACCTTTGATACAAGCTCCTCAGCTACTTTTTGTCTAAGCCTTGATTCGACTTGTTTTCTATTTTCTAGGCCTTCAATAGCATCAAGTGCTACTCCGACAGCAACATTAATAATTGTACCAATTTCAGCTTGGGTTGTATCTCTCTTTATTACTATGTCTTCGTCGTCATTAATAGCATTTGCAATATTATCTGCTAGATTACCTATAGCTTGTTCTCTGGTAAAATTTTCAGTACTTGTTTCTTCACTAGACTCTTCACTTGATGATAAAGCACCTGAAGCTTCTTTACCAGCCTTCTGAACCAAAAGCTTTAGTCCAGGTAATGCAGCATTAACACCACTATCAAAACTACCAATCCCACCAGCAACTTCATCGTCTGCATCTGAATTATCAATAGCTTCTTTTATTGATTTTTTAAGCGAATCTCTGTGATTCTTAAGAATAAAGCTTCTGATTTTTCTTCTAGCTTCTTTCATTATTGTTTCTTCAACTGGAGTTTCTTCTGTCTCTTCAACAGATCTTTCTATGGGTCCTATAATAACTGAAGCACTTACAAATGTTCCGCAGCGTCCAAATCTTACTTCAGCTTGCTTTTCATTGAGATTTGTTAAATCTGCTGTAACACCTGCATCACTATCTTCATTAGCAGTCTCTTCGGCTTCTCCACCACCCTCATCGCCGACTACATCTGCCTCATCTTCTGCATCATCGTCATTAATCGGCGGTTCTTCCAGTGCACCTCCACCCCAGTTTTCAATTTTATCTGTATATATATCAAGATCGTGGTATTCTTTGAAGCCGCTATCATTCAAATATTTAGCTCCGTACTTTTCCCAAGCAGCCCTAGACCATCCGTTTCTAATGGTTGTTACACCTGAACCGTACTGTGGTTTTCCGTTGTTGGTTTTAAGCTTTTGAAGATTGGATTTTGGACCACCTTCATTTGGAGCCAAAGGAGTGAATCTCTCACCGCTATATTTTTGCATCCATTCTCGCCAGTCTTTTTCGTCCCAAACTGTTAAAATCCAAGTATCAATATCAGGTTTAACGCTTGGGTTTCTTGTTATTGCTTCATATTCCTTAAGTCTTTTAATTTGTTGCTCGACAGTAATTGTTACTTGTGAAGGAGATCTTGGTGGAACTGGCTTAATTTCTGCTGCCCTGTATTCTTGGCTTCCTGTTGTAGTTCCTTCTGCTTGCGTCTCTCCCGCCATAGGACCGACTGGTCCTGAACCACCTTGATTAGCTGAACCACCTGTTCCTTGGCCACCTGATCCTTGACCACCTTGTGGTGCTGGTTGTGCTGGTTGTGCTGGTGGCGGAGCTGATGTTATATTAGCGTTGTAATAGGCTACATATTTCCCTCTCTGAGGACCAGAATTTTCAGATTGCAAAAAACTTTTAAAGCTTGCAGCATTTGCGTTAGTCATTTCTGTAACATTAGCTCCCTTGGCAGCTGCTAGATCTATAGCAGCTTTATAGCCAGGATAATCCGTCTTGCCGTTTTTATTTTTAAAAGCTGCTGAAAAATTGCTTTTTTCAAGGGAATCAATTCCGTTTTTAACAATAGCAGGTGTCAGTTTTTTAAGCTTGTTTTGCTCGCTTGAATTTAAATTTTCTAGTAGTATTGATTTATTTTCTTTTAGAATTTTTCTTATGTATTTTCTAATAACTGATTCTTCAAGTCTTTCTTTTTCTGAGTAAACAATTTCAAGTGGACCTTTTGAATATCCATGCGCATATCCTTTTTTTGCACCATAGAACAAAGATAGAGCTTTAGCGCCATCTTCATTGAATCCAATCTGCTTTAGCCTGTTTTCTAAAGATATCATTCCTATTTGCATATTAACCATGTCTAAAGATGTATCCCACATTTTTTTAATATTTTTAAAATTATTAACAATAGAGCTAGATTTCCAGTTAATCATATCAAATAAATCAGACATGCTTTTAAAAGCATTATCAAAAATTTGCCACCAGGCACTAGATTTTTGCTCTTCTGTTAATTCTTTTTGAAAATCAATATTTTCAATAAAACTAAGTATTGATGTAGCATCACTTTGACCCTCTTCAGTTTTATAAAAGTCTGATTTAAAAATGGTGGCAAGTTTTGCTCTTCTGCCATCAGAAAAATGATCGTACTTTGCGTTTACTATCAATTTAATTTTGTTAATTGAATCTATTATCTTTTTATCTTCTCTAAATCTTTCATCTGGAAACATGTGCCAAAAGTAAAATATTGAAATTAAACATCTTCCCATGATACTATCGATCTCAGCTTTGCCTTTTTGGGAAGGGTCATCCTCAGATGAAACTTTTAATAATATTTCAAGCGTTTTGTTAATTGGATCTTTTGATTCATTTAATTCATCGTTTCCTACAGCCGGAGAGTCTGATAAAAGGTTTGCCAATCCTTCATTACCTATTATTAATTGCGGATTTAAAGAAAAAGGATCAAAAGCTGCCTTAGCGATAAGACTTCCATTTTTTGCCGATCTAGGTATTTCTACTTCAACAAGTGTGGCGTCTGAAGCATATAAAGGTTCTTGTCCTGTTTTTGCATTTTTTGATATGTATCCTTGCTTAGGAAAGAGGTCTTCAGGCAGTGTTGCATTAATAGCACTTATTCTTATTGCTTCCAATGTAGGTTTTAATTCATTATTGTCAATTAATTGACTTATTTTTTTAAAATAACCTTCTGTTATACTTGCATAAATCGTCTCGTAGCTTTCACCAGACATATTATTTGTTCCTACATTAAGTTTATTAAGATTCTTAAACTGGTTTTCGGATGATGATGTATTTAAACAAGATAAATACATCATAACTCTAAAATCTGGCTCTTTAATACTAACAGCATTTTTAGTTTCATTTAAAAATGTATTTGAATCAACAGGTTTTCCGCAATAGGTTATTTTAACGGATTTTTCAAGAATGTCTTTTTCTCTAGAAATAAGACCTGCGTCTGACATTGCATTCATATACTCTTCAAGATTTTTCTTTGTTTGAGCAATAGACTCGTTTTCTGTAAAACCTTCAGTTTTTGATTTAAAAACTTTTTCAATATCATTTTCAATTTTTTCAAAAATATCTTCTGATTGAAATGATCTAATGTCTCCAGAAATACTGTTAACGGTGTCATCAAGACTGCTAGTTGCCCCTCTAATACTCTTGGATGCACTTTCAAAATAGCTTGTTAGTGCTGTTTCAAAAGTGTTCTTAAGGTTTTCAATCTTAGATATAGTAGGCTCTTCTTCAGAAGCTTTAACATCAGGTACACTTAAAAATAGTGAGCTTTTTAAATTTGTACCATCGCCAGATAAAGCTATTGACAATATAAACTTAGATGTATTATTACTAATATCTTGTCCTTGTCTAATGCTATTTAAAAGGCTGCTACAATACTCTGCTAGGAAATCATCGTAGGTTTTAAAAGCGAGATTTTTAACATCTGCTTTAATAGTGCCATCGCTATTAGTATTAAAAATATCATTTACTGCCAGTGTAGTTGATTCATAGATATATGTAGTAACATCGTTCTCAACATCGTACTTTAGAAGTGCTTCTTCTGCACAAGGGCTAACAATGCTATCTCTTATCGATAGATTTGAAGAAATATCACAGTAAAAATAAAAAAGTTGTTTATTTTTTTTAAGATTTGCGTCTCTAATAATCTCTGCTATCATGCTTGCTATTTGTAACTTAGCATTGGCTTCTGTTTCGTAATCTACCAAGTAATTTGTAAGTGTATCATTTAAACTCATTATTCCCTCTTTTAATTTTCTTGTTATGCTATATTAGTCAATCATACCTAGCGCTTTTAATTGCTTGTATTCATCAGTATCATAATAACCCGTAGGCCCTTGCTCAAATATAGGCAAAACATGCCCTGTTTCATTTATTTTTGCCATCTCTACACCCTCAATTTTTACATTTCTGCCCTCAACTGATGTTATTTCTGCATTCGATTCAATGTTACCCAAGGCATCACTAACCCAGTCTTCAGGATGTCCGAAAGGAATCCCTAAGAAAGGTTTTGATCCAGTCACAGTAATCGATTTAAAGATGAATTCAAAAGCATAGGTAGCTTTATATCTATGGTTCCACATAAATTTAAATGCTGTCTTTAAGCTATTTGTCCCAATTTCACTTTTTGAATATAATAGATTTGTCATGTTTGCACGCCACGTTATAAAACCTTTAACAGATGTTTCATTTGTAGCGTTATTTTTATTTGATTTTAAAGTTGCTTCTAACACATCATTAACATCTTTGTAGATAGCGGGAATTGCAAACTCAGGAATAACAGCTTCTCCTCTTTGCATCATAGCAAGGTTTAGCGCTTCAAGTTTATTTATCTCAGTTCCTAAAGTATTAACGTCTGCAATGTCTGCTTCAAGATTTTGTCTAGTGGCTGTATAAGTATCAACACTACCTCCTGTATTTTCATCAGGTGTTTTACCTTGACCACCTTTTCTTAATCTCTCAAGAGCTTCATCGTTTATTGAATATATTCCTGAATCTTCATCGTACTTTACATACGAGCTTCTTTTTAATTCTGTAGCTTTTTTAGACCTTACTTTAGAAAGCTTTTGAATTCCTTCTCTAATTTTTTCAAATGAGCCAAGCATCGTTAGATTGTTTGTGCCAGATACGTTTGTCATGCTATTGAAACCTCCAGCTCCACCAAACACTGTCTCATTATCAAAATAAGCAGCATCGATGTTGGAAGGTAATCCGGAGGAATTTGAGTCTACCTGCATTGAAAACTTGCCACCTTGGTTTGCTTTCATTGCTTCGTATTGTAAATTAATTTCATTAAATCCTTTGTTAATATTGTTTTTCATGGTATTAAA
>Ga0181377_1000181_pt1 | contig 25217 bp, 15 predicted proteins | sample LowvirmetaG_9_FD_130160 | JGI IMG/M metagenome (GOLD analysis project Ga0181377, IMG submission 130160) | Marine viral communities from the Subarctic Pacific Ocean - Lowphox_13 viral metaG | ecosystem: Environmental > Aquatic > Marine > Oceanic | place: Subarctic Pacific Ocean | collected...
GCCACCAGAATTGAATACTGCTGATGTTTTACTTAATGAAGCATTTCCGACAGTAAATGTTCCTGATAATACTTGAACATGACCATCTCCATTATCTTTAATAATACTATTACTACCATCATGGAAAATTTGTAAATCTTGTGAATTACCAAATCTAATAGCATTATTATCTGGAATGTTTACATCTGCAAATTGTGATATACCAGTTGCAACAACTCTACCAGTTATATTTACTGGGTGTGAGAAATCAAACTCATCGTTTGTAGCATCCCAAAGAATAGTAGCATCTGTTGAAGCATTAACAGCGTCTTGTATAGTAATACCAGCGCCATTTGCATTACCTGAAGTATCATTTGAAGCATGATAGTTTAAAGTTAAATTCTTATCAACAACATCTAACGTTGTACTATTAACTGTAGTAGTTGTACCTTGAACTGTAAGATTACCACCAACAACAACATTTCCTGCAAAGTCTGCATTTGCTCCTGTTAATGTAAGAGCAAGTGTTTGACTGGTTGGTTTAAATCTTATAGCACCTGTGCCTGTATTTGAGATATCAGCAAAACCATTTGTAGAAAAGTTTAAATCATCGCCTAAAGTTATATCTCCTGATAAATATAAGTCTTTGAATCTTATAGTGTTACCACCTAAGTCTGTGTTGCCGTTATCAATAGCTGCTGTATTGGTTGTAGGAGTAATAGCTCCAGCTCCAAATCTTAGACCTTTATGACCTGAAGCAGTGCTAAGAATTGCTAAATCGCCACTTACAGCATTGATAGCTCCAACACTTGAGCTATCTTTTCTGAAGTCAACAATATTACCATCGCTTGACAGTCTATTAAAGTTAGCTGTTGACCCACCATCTACGACTGGTTGAATTGTTCCTGTGGAAGTGACTGTAAATCCTGCTGTAGAGAAACTATTACTTGTTTTTCCAACAATGAAATTTCCAGAGGCATCGATTCTTGCTGCTTCGCTTCCGCCAATACGCCATCTATGGATATTTGGAAGGGTAGCATGAGTTCCGCCGAATAATGAGTAGTTTGCTCCTGAGTTTGTAGCATTACCACCTGATATAGTTATAAGAGAGTTGTCACCAGTTGGTCTAATACTATCCGTGCTATCAACACGAAGACCATCATTTTCTACTATACCTGTTACGTTTATCCCTGCTGAGGTTGTGGCTAGTTTTTGTGAGCCATTGTAATACAAAGCAGCTGCACCACCATTTGTAAATGTTGCAAATCTTGTTGTATCATCATTATCACCTATAACAACATCATCTTCTGATAATATTTTTATATCATCACTGTCGCATTTAAGAACTAAATCGCCTGTATTATTGTCTATAAATGAGTTTGAACCATTATGATAAATCTGTAAATCTGAACCTGCACCGAATACTGCTTTGTCGTTATCAGCAAATAATATGTCATTACCATTAGAAGCTAAATTACCACCAAGCTGAGGAGTTGTATCTTCTACAACATTGTTTATAGAAATAGCTTGTGCTCTTGCATCAGTATAATATAAATTGCTTGAACCTTCTCCTAAATCATCAGTATCAAATCCAGTTAAATTTCTTGTAGCAAAACTAACTGAACCACCCATATATCCATGAGCTGAACATTGGTAATAAAGAACCATTGGAGTATCTTTAGTTGGAACAATTTTTGTATATGCCCCTGAACTACCTGGTGTTCCACTTGTTGTTACACCTGCTGTATATGCTGTCGTTTTTGCAGCATCATAATAGAATCTTAAAGGATGACCTGAGTTTGAGCTGTCTGATTGGTCAAATTGATATGAATTACCTGGTACAAAATTTAAATGAGGTGATTCAATACCATTAATGACATAACCACTGCTTGAACCTGAACCATGATAAACGTGGTCTGTAGTTTTTGAAGCAACTGCGACAGTAAAATTTTGATTAACAGTTTTTCTTATTTTAAAATAAGTATCTGTTGCGGAGCCGACTTGAATGACGCTATCTAAACTACCCTCGGTAGTTTTCATATATAACTTACCGTCGCTAGTATTAACCGCTAACTCACCTAGGTCTAAATTACTTGTTGTTGGAATAGACCCCTGCGTAGCAGAGCGTCTTAATTTAATATTACTTTGACGTGCCAATTTTGGCTTCTCCTATGTTCAATCTCTATATAGAGTTTTTAAAATGTTCACCCTGTATATACAGGAATTATATAGTATTATTTATATTAGTAGGTTCCGCCGTCTATAACATTTGAAACTAATGGAACACCTGAAGCATTAAATTGTATAATATCTCCAGCAGTACCTAAAGAACTTGTTAGGTATGAAAGTGCTGTTCCACCAGCGTTTGAAATAATTACAGCATCCCCTGTGAATGATGATACTCCAGTACCACCTTCAGTTACTGCTAAGTCATTAGTTAGAGTAACGGTTCCTGTAACATTTAGATTATCATCAACGACGACAGTGCCGCCTGCTGAATCAAGTGTTAAGTTGCCTGATACTGTATCGATTTCATTATCGCCAGTAATACCTACTTGAATGTTTCCGAGATCTGCACCAGTACCATATATGTTACCAAATTCTGCATCACTCCAAGGAGCTGAAGCATCTTCTCCACCACTTAAATCTTCGTCTTTAGTAAATACAAATCTTTCTGATTGTATATCAAAACCAAAGAAACCAGTAGCAACTGCTGAACCTGTTCCCCATTTAAATCTTACACCACGATCAAGACCGTCTGATGTATTTGATGATGTGTTATCTGCTAATGCAAGTACTGGGTCATCAATAGTAACCGTTGTTGATTCTACAGTAGTTGTTGTACCTTGAACTGTTAAGTTACCAGCAATAACAACAGTATCTGATAAAGCATTACCTAAGTTAACATTACCATTAACATTTAAGTTACCAGTTAAAACTGAATTACCTGTTACGCCTAAATCATTTGATACTGTTAAGTCATTACCAATAGTTACATCATCAGGTAATGCAATGTTTAAAGTTACATCAGTGCCTGATTTTGAAGATGTGGTAACAATTTCATTTGCTGTACCAGTAATTTGTAAATCATCTGTTAATAAGTCAACATTGCCTGTACCACTATCACCATCAACTGTAAGAGCAGTAGCAACTGCAACTGTAGAAGCAGCTGTTAATCTACCTTGTTGGTCAACTGTAAATGTTGGAATAGCTGTTTGTGAACCGTATGAGCCTGGAGTAACAGCAGTATCATCAAGGTCAATTTCAATTGTATTGCCTGAACCTGTTGTTGTAATACCAGTATCACCAGAAATTGTAAGTGATTCTGAATCTAAGTCTATAGATAACGCACCACCATTATCTCCTTGGAAATCTAAATCTTGAGCTGTTACTTCAGTATCAATATATGTTTTAACAGCTAATGCTGTAACTAATTGATTATCAGAAGCTCCTGATAAAGTTGTTGATGTAGAAATACTTGTTACTGTTTGACCAGTACCGCCTGAAGCTTCAAGAGCTAAAGTACCAATGTTTAATTGGTCTAAATGTTTATTTCCATCTACAATTAAAGCAGAGTTATTAGTAGTTGTGCCATGAGCATGATCTAATAAACTAGTAAAATACTTACCGCCTATTATATCAACACTTGCTGCAATACCATTTGTTTCTGTTCCAGTACCAATATATAATCTGTCACCATTGTTTGATTGAGTTCCTGCTACATAAGAATACGCCAACTCACCAGTTTTTACATTAGCTGGAGCTGTGGTTGTAGACCCAGTATTGAGGATCTTCATCCTAGTTAATTTTGCCATTTTAGTATGTGCCTCCGATTATATTCGTGTTTTCATTACCTATATCTGTTGTAATGTCAAATTTATTTGTTGTGCCATTATATAATAGCATTGCTCCATCTGTGGTACCTGTAGCATTAATGTCAGTTAAATCTGTTAATGCAACGTTACCTACTTTAAGAGTTTGTGCAACTATTTTATTAGGGTCTTTGCGTATTTTAGCTTTTATAGTTGCCATTTTATATCGCTGTAACTCCCGGTGTTATTTCTAATTGTCCTTCTAAAACTCTTGTTTTTGTTCCGCCTGAACTTGTTATCTCTACATCATAAACATAACGTCCAGCTTTCATAGCATTTGTTTGAGTATTAGTCAAACCTATATTTAATACTCCTGCTGTAGCTGGAGAAGCAACTGATACCGCAAAATTAACTGCTGTTGTTGATGAATAACTTTTTCTAATTTGGCCAGCTCCTGCGTAGCCAGTTAAATTTAAGTTATCACCATCACTATCAGTAACGTCTATAGAAGCTGAATAATCTGCTCCTTGATCGACTACTATGTTGGAATAAACTGCCATTTTTTTTCCTTTATACCTTCTTATTTATACTTTTTAATTCTTCAATCTCAGCTTTTAATTCATTAATAGCATTTATTAATAAAGGAACTAATTTTTCGTATTTAACAGCTTTAAAGCCGTCATGTTCTCTTGTTTCTACAATTTCAGGTACTACTTTTTCAACTTCTTGAGCAATCACACCAACATCATGTCCTGAATGAACGACTTGTTTATCATTCCAATCAAATTCATAACCTTTTAATTGTCCTACTTTTTCTAATGAATTAGTTATTGGAGATATGTTATCTTTTAATCTTTCATCTGATGATGCAAAAGCTACAACGTCTCCAGTACATTGAATAGTATTAGCAGGAGCTGCTGTAGTATCACCAACTCTTAATGCATCGAACTTAACACTACTATTATTATTAGTTGCTTGGTTAGAACTATATGTTGTATATCCTGGACCATTTGTAAACTGATTAAGGTTTGAATATGTTGTATTAGTATCTGTAGATGTGATTCTAAATACACCTGTTGATGGTTCAGTAATACTTACATTTGAACCACTTTGTAGAGTAATATTACCAGTTCTATAAGCTCCACTATCTTCTCTTATTTGAGTAACTGTGTTAGTATTAGTTACAGTTTCTGTAGCTGATGTAATGCTAGTAATATGTCCATGTGTATCAAGTAAAATATCTTGAATATATGTTCTACCACTATTATTTACTGATCCTTGACTTGATGTGTCGGCGTGATTAATAGTAATAGTTGCATTAGATGATTGGTCAGTTGTAAATGAGCCACCACCTGTCAATGATGTTCCAGCTGAAACACTTATTGTAGCATTATTAGGTATAGTATTTGTATTATCTGAAGCTGGTAAAGTAACTGTTTTTGTGTTAACTCCAGTTATATGTCCTTGTGAACTTGAACTAACGCTATCAATTACTGTAAATGACTGACCATAACCTCTTGACTGAGCACTTGTACTATCACCTCTACTTACATTATCATGTGTTATTGATATAGTACCATTACCTGATTGGTTAGCTGAGAATGTTCCAGAACCACCTAGTACTCCAGTACCTTGAACTGTTAATGTACCATTACCTAATGTAAATGTACCGGTTGAAGCTGCGGTTACGTGACCATGAGTATCAAAAGTTAAATCTTGAACAAAGGTTGTACCACTTGCATTTATATTACCAACACTTGATGTATTAGCATGATTAAATGTTATATTATTGTTTGTTGCGCTGTAAGCTACATCTATTGAAGTTCCGCCAGTAAATGAAACTCTTTCATTTTCTGATATATTACCTCTATCTGTTCCAGCAACTGTTAGATTCCAACCTGAATATGTATCAACAGAAACTGTACCTGCTCCTGTTAAACGTCCTTGAGCATCTACTGTAAATGTTGGAATAGCACTACCACTACCATAACTTCCTGCTGTGACTGATGTATCATCTAATTCAAATGTAATTTTATCTGTTGCACCTCTAGTTGTTATTCCTGTAAGACCTTGGACTCTAAGTGTACCTTGGTTAACACTAGCAATAGCATTAGCACCTACGTCGGGGTCAAAACTTCTATAAAAGACCTGCATTGAACCACGGTCGCTATTTGCGTATGAAACTGAATGTGTTGTACCAGATTTTGATGTGACCAAGGTCATTCCAGTACCTTCTAAGAAGTTTAAATTATCACCAGACTCAAAATTATTGTTTTCTATCTTTGGTGTACCTTGTGTAGCTGCTGATAATATTAATGAACCATCTGCTTCCCATCTATCTGTAGCAAAGTTATATACAATTGAGTGAGAACCAGTTACGTTTGATGCATTATTTGAGTGTGTGCCTACACCTGTAAATGATTTTGTTTCTATACCAAATCCACCAGTTGTTGGCTCAGTACTTGAAGTACCTGTAAGTATTAAAGTATCTTCTACTTCTAATGTTGCTGTATTTAAGATTGTATTAGTACCATTAACAGTCAAGTCGCCAGTAATTGTTAAATCACCAGGAATAGAAACTGTATCAGATGATTGATTACCTAAAGTAGTATTTCCACCTACTGTTAAATTTCTTGTTATTGCTAAATCACGAGTGACAGATAAATCTTGTCCTATTGTCACATCATTTGGTAAACCTATAGTGACTGTTGCAGTTTCAGAACCAGAACCTGATACTTCGATTTCATTTGAAGTACCAGCAATTGTCGAAACATAATTACCAACTGTGTCTGTTCCTAAAGCTATTGAATTTGCAGCTATTGTTGTGGCAATACTTACATTACCTAAATTAGTCATTGTTGCTGAACCAGTCACATCTCCTGTTAAAGAAATTGTTGGGTCATTTACATTAAAATCAAAGTTTTGATTTGTTGAATCCCATGTTACACTAATTCCTGCTTCAGCATTATTTGTAATTAAATCTTTTGCGTTATAGAATGTTACAATATCTGCAGTATTTGATGAACCGTTATTAGCCATACCGACAAGTTGCCATGCTCTTTCAGCAGTTGATGATACTAAAGCTTCATTCCATTGTAATCTTACATCATGATTAGTCATAGAACCTGATGGAGTGATATGATCTCTATCTACTTGAAGACCCATTTGAGCAACTTCACCATCAAGGTTTAAGAATGCTGAACCAAAGTTTGCAACACCACCAGCAGCTGATACTAACAATGTACCATCTGATATATCTAAAACTGTTCCTGGACCAAAATCAAATGTTCCCTTACCACCTGTAGCAGTATAATTAATATTACCTGAAAGTGATTGGCCACCGGCCGTTGTATTGGTAATATCTAGTTTTTCTGAAGCAAGTTCTCTTAAACCAGCTGATATATCAGTAGCTGATAAACCTGTAAGAGTCATATTACCGATATCTGCTTCATGTTCGTTAATAGCACCAGTATGAGTACTTGCGCTTGTTGCTAATGTAGCACTTCCTAATTCAGAATGTAATTGAGATAAGGCACCTGTAATACTATTATTACCTGAAGCAATAGTTGTAATACCTATGTTACCAATTTGAGTTTCAATTTCTGCAATTGCACCACTTACTGTACTTGCTGATGTACCCATTGCAACTGAACTTATTGTTCCTAATTCAGCATCTAATTCATTAACTGCTGCAGTTAAAGTAGAACCTGTAGTTGTAAGAGTATTATTACCTTGTAAAGCGTCTAATTCGTTGATAGCATCTGTTAAATCGCCAGCAGTTGTTGTTAATGACATATCACCGATATCAGTTTCATGTTCATTTACTGCAGTGATTAAATCATTTGCTGTAGTATTTAATGTATAGTTACTTAAGTTGCCTCTTACAGCTGTTTCTAATTCGTTAACAGCTCCAACAACGTTTGAAGTAATACCAGTACCAAGAGATGTATGAGCACCTAACTCTGTTCTTAATTCTTCAATAGCATCTTGAAAACCAGTAGATGATAACCCACTAAATATAACATTACCTGTACCATATAAATCTGTTTCATGCTCATTAATAGCAAGTACAGCATTACCTGCATCTGTTGTTAAATTTTCTGTTACACCAATATCGTCTTGTAATTCGTTAATAGCATCTACTAAACTTGTAGCTATTATTTGAATTGAATCACCAACACTCGCAGGTGTTATAAGTTCTATAAGTAAACCATGACTAGAATCTATTACAGTATTTGCATTAATGTTTCCAGCACCTATTCTTTTTGCTGCATCAGTATGAGGTATACCTAAGTTTTGACTGTTACTAAACGTTCCAGTAGTTGATTTAAATCTGATTGTTGTAGTATCTGCAGATAAAACAACTCCTGAGAATCCGCCTGATTGAGTAAGTACTGCATTTTCTACAAACTCAGATGGTAATGTAGGTGAACCAGTTAATGTTACTTTTAAAGCATAATTAGGTACAATGTATTGATTTGCTAAAAGACCTTGTTCTAATTCAGTGCCTTCGCTCTTAACTCTTACAGCTCCAGTTCTAAATGCTTCAGCTACTCCAGTAGTTCTATCAATAGTTTGTTCTGGAAATACTTCAAATCTTCCAGATATTTCGAAAAGCTTTTGGTTTGCTGTAGCAGTAAACCCGTATGTTTTATCTGTAATATTGTTTGAGAAAAGTTTATTATCACCGACTTTATCGATTGAAAGTTCATTAGTTTTTTGTCTAAACTCTTCTAATGTATTTGCTTTTAATATTCTGATTTCGTCTCTTATAGCCATTATTTACTACCTAATTTTTTTATAATCTTTTTAAGTTCTTCTATATCTGATTTCATTTTTTCGATTTCAGTATCTTTATCTGCTAACTTAGCTAGTTGCTCTCTTCTATTAGAAAAGGCCGAACTATTAGTATTTATAACTGCGTTCGTAACTGTATCCTTTTCGAAATCAGGAAGTTCATTTACTTTTTTCTTACTTGGCATTATAATTCCTATGTTGCACAGATTGCTCTAAAATCTTTTATTCTTGGTGGAGTAGAAGATACTGTTGATCGTAATACTATTTTAAACTGTATAGTACCAAAACTACCTGTTGGGTCTATATCATATCTTACTTCAGAAAAACCTGTTTCATTAACTGGTATTTCTTCTACTGGAGAAGCTGCAACGAATGCTACATCATTAATGTTTGAAGATGAACCACCTTCTAATGTTCTAAAGTATAAATCAATATTTGCTGAACCTGGTCTACTTGCATTTAAGAAAATAGTTGCAGTATCAGCTTCTTCATTAAGTTCTACCTTTTTAGTAATATATCTTGTAAGTTCTGCTCCGCCTGAAGTTACTGCTTCAGAACCACCGTTTGAACCAACGATATTTTGTATTGTATGTACTGAAGCTCTGTTCATGTCTAACACAGGAGATAAAGCTTCATTTGTTGTACTGAGTACACATCTTAATGAAAGTGACTTATTACTACTCATATTGTTTGATTCTTGTATTGAAGAACCAATCATTTTTGGAGCGTCAAATACATAGTTCTTGTTAGGTAATATCTCGAATTCGTTTGATGGCTGATGAGCTGCCTCTGAACCATCGATACTTTGTGAGCTATAAATTGTAGCAAAGAATCTAATAGTTGTACCTGGTATTTGTAAGTTTTGAAGCACTGGATACATAACGTCAATATGTCTATTTTCAGTTGCTGTTACAGCTGAACCACCGCCAGCTCCTGTTGCTGTTGCGTTATTACTACCTGTTGCAGTAATTGTATAACTATCATGAGTAATATTTGATATTGTATATGTACCATCAATATCGCTACCTGTAATACCATTAGTATTTGCTGAACCATCTATTGTTACTTTAGATGCTGAATCATGCATACCATGATTTTTATGAGTAACTGTAATTACTTTAGAACCACTTGTTGTTGAGAGTGGATTACCTACAAGTTTACGTACTGGTAATATATCATTTACTAATGTAATTTCAGCTGATGAACCAGTGAAAGAAGCTCTGTTTAATTTAAACTTAAGATCTTTGCTTTGTTCTGGAGTCCATGTTGAAGCATTTTGAGATGTAAAGAATACACCACCGTATGGTTGCTTTGTAATCCTTTCAGCAGTATTTGTTAAATCTTGACCACCCATTTCAGCTACATATACTTCATAGTTATCACATTGAGATGTAATTACAATTGCATATTCTGTATCTTGAGCTAAATAAACTGGATAATCAAATGCGAAGTTTGTTGCAGCTGATGCATCAGCTGATATATTAACTGATGATGGATATAAAATCTTATCAGCACCTGGTACTATTCTTTGTGTAGGTGTACCATTTTGAGTTGTTCTTATAGTTACTCGTACTGGTATAGCAGCATCTTTTTTCTTAAAGAATAAATCAACTGATTTTGAAAAGATACCACCTTGTTTATCTATTAATATAGTTTCTGCTAATGGGTCTACCCATTCAGTTGTTTCAGATACTTGACTATCTACTATAGTTCTATCATCGTTTAATTCTGATTGAACTAATCTTGGAACTTTTGTTGATACCACTCGGCTCTCAACAGATTCTAATAATCCTTGAGCATGATACTGAGCTTCGGCATAGGTTGTTTCGCTATCCTTATTGTTTGTAGAACTATCTGTAAGTCTAAATTCTCTTACACCAGTCTGGAACTTAAGCGCGGCATTTCTTGGTATGATAAACGAACCTTCCACTATGCCCGAAGCGTCTGTAATTAAATTGCTATTTGATGGATGAACTGTTGTTCCTTCAAATGTATCTACACTTGTTTGATCTGAGAATTCAGCAAAGCTTTCTTCTGCGCAGAAATTAGTAACGTTTACACTGTCAAAGAATGCATAAACCTGTGTACCTGGTTTCAGTAATTGAGCTTTAAAGAATACTTTTCTCGATCTGATAAATGGTACAAAGTTAACTTCAACAACTCTTGTTCCATCTGTTCTTTGTACTGTATCAAATGCTAAATCTGTTCTTAATCCTGATCTTGATTGGTTTTGAGTTGTTGTTCTTGTTGTAGTTGTAGTTTGACTTATGCCAAATCTACCGGTACCTGATATACCAAAGATTCCTTCTTCTATAGCTAATCCTCTTCCTCTTAGGTCTACTCTATTACCAGTTTCTCTTGTATCAGAATCAACTTCAACTCCAGTCCAGTTTGTTTCCCATTCGTTCCAAACTGTTCCAAGTATACCTGTTTCTTCCGCCATTTGAGCAAACTGTTCGTAAGCTGATGAATCATCAATAATAACATTAGGTCTTACGTCTGTCTCTTTCCATTCGTCTCCTTCTGGAGAAAGCTCTATTGTACCTGCCCAACTAAATACATTATATGGATTTACATTTGAAGCAAATGATGAATAAGGCTGATTAATATAGTTTGTAGATGTATGAGGTAAAGTAACTATTGAACCATTTTTAACTGCTGTTCCTGAGTCACTTGATTTTCTTACTAAGTTTACATTTCTTTCATCAAACCTAGGTCTTAATAAACCATTTATTTTATCAATTGATGCAGAATAGTCTGGATTACTTGAATCTGCTATATTATGACCTTTAAATCCATCTACTATAAATCCATTTTTTAATCTTGAGAATCCGCTACCATCAAAAAGTTCTACATCAGCAGCACTCTGTTCGAGTAAAGATAATGATGTATAATATTCTAGGTTTTTAATTCTTTTATCAAGAGAACCAATATCTCTCATTGTATATCTTCTATTGTCTATAATTTCTGGTTTAACATCATCAATAGTAAATATGTAAGGATTTAATTTTAAGTTGTATATGCCCATAGCATCTTCAGGAGTTTCTGGAGCTTTAGGATTTAAACTTGGTACACCAATTTCTGTTTTAAATTCACCTTTACGTGTAATATAAAGTTTATCAATTCTTGGCATAAAGTGAGTAACTTCAGCGATTGCAGCATGACCTGGTTTAGGTGGCTGAGGATTCGAAGCTCCTGTTGCTGTAAAGTTATTTGCAGCATCTGCTTTTCTTGGTCTAAAGTCTAAACAATCTCTTAATTGTACAAGACCTTGTTGACTACTAAATGCAGTAATTGTATCATAATCAGCTGTTGGATATGAATCAACTGTAAAGTAATCTCCTGAACCATGCTCATAAAAATCAAATGTAACTACTATGTTACCAGATGGAGTAGAGAATCCTGGCTTAAGACTTATTTTACCAATGTCATAGAAGTTATCTCTTTGACCATTATCTAATGTAAATCTTTCTGTAATATCTACTGATTGAGCATCAACAACTGAAACGATTCTTATAATATCTGCTTTATCTAAACTTAATAAACCACTTGCAAGAGCTCCTGTTTTAGTAGAGTTATTACTTCTTGTTTTTGTTTTGTGTAAAAGGTTTTTCTGGACATCTGCCATAACCTTTAATGTAGTTGAACCAGGTGCGACTCCACTTACATTACTAAATGTTAACGATGTAGAACCGTCACCGCCTGATGATATTGTTGGGGTTACATCAATAACTCCTGCTCCGAGTGAAGCTGAGATCGATGATGTATTAACAAATGTACCTTGACCTGAAGCGATACTTATTGTAGAACCATTTGTTTCAAATAATTGTTTTACAACATATACAGTATCTACGACTGATGCGTTTGCAGCGGTGTAAAGAGTCTTAACAGCTGAATATGGAAGTTTAAATACTAATCCATTATTACCAACATCAAATAAATTACCAACTGATGCTAAGTCACCAATAAAGTTTTGTGTTGTACCTGTTTGATTAATACTTCTTACAGCACTAAATGTTCCTGATGTCATACTGATATCAAATAAGTAAAGTCTTAATTCAGTACCTATATATTCTATTGACCTTGCTCTTGCAGTACCAACAACTGAACCACCTTGGCCTGTTGCGTTATGTAAATTTAATGTTGCAAACTCATTTACATCTGGCATACCCTTTACAGTTGATGCGTTTAATTTAACATAGTTACCTACTGGTATACTTGTTGTTGCAACGTTAACGTTATTAGTAGCATTTACGCCTCTTGGCTTTTCTACAATAACATTTTTAGTTGTATTATTTTGAACTCTAAATCCTTTAACATAAGCTACTGATGGGTCAACACCAATTACTAATCTATCATTACCAAATGTTGTAGCAGCACCTGTGTTACCAGCATCTCCATCAGCTATAATTTCAGCTGTTGTTCTAAAACCATCATTAGTACCATCATTAAGATACTCTCTCTTTTGTATTTGAAAAGGTTCTACAACATAGTCGCCTGATTCTTCAAAGGTTCTTCTTGCTAATCTTTCTGTTAACTCAGTATCTCCAGTTTTATCTGTTTTATCTACTGATGTTTTTCCATCTTCTACAACAACAAGTGTAATATAACTATCTTCAGTTCTTGAAGCAAAGCTTAAAGGTTCTTTAATAAGTGTTGTAGCAATTTTATATCTTGTTGCACCTGGTGCTGCAGTATTTGGAACACCTTGAGCGTTATCAAGTAAAGTAGTATCTGTAGTAGAATCAACGACTGATTCAGTAACTTTTAAACCTATAATATAGTTTGGTGTGTTTGTATATTTGTCTAATATTAAAGAACCAGCTGGAACATATGCAAATGTACCTGCAATAAAATATACACCTTCTTCTATATTAATTGATGAACCGAAACCAGTAGGCGTTGATATTGAAGACCCTGAGCCTCCACCAACTTTACCATATCTTACTGTAGTTGCGTCTGAACTTAACTCTTCTCCAGCTGCAAAGGCTGTTGTAGTATTATTAGTACCAGAGTTTGTATATTTAACATACAAAGTAGCTGGATCTGAACCACTTGCTGCAATAGCTTCTACAACTGTAGCAGTTACTCCAGTTGTAGCACCAGTAATTTTTGTACCTACAAATTCTGATAGATAATTATCTGCATTTAATGCACCGGCTGTACTATGAGTAAATGATGATTCTATTTTTATAAAATCATATTTTACGTTTAAAGTAACTTTACCATTTACAACTCTTGAACCATCTTTAAACGCGAATTGACCATAACGATCAATTTGAGCTTGTAATGCTGTTTGTAATTGAGTAAGTTCTCTTGCTTGAACTGAATAACCTGGTCTAAAAAGTATGCGATGATAATTCTTTGTTTCGTCAAAGTCATCGTAATACGGGGCTATGCTATAATTTTTTACTACTGTTGTTGCCATAAATCTCTCTTCCTAATATTATTTATATTAGAATTCTATAATTACTTTTATATCTTCAATTTGGGTTGCGGTTCTACTAATAGGGTCTCTATTTTCTAAGAAAAGAATTTCACCTGAAGCTCTATCAACTTCTGGAATACCAAGTGCATTTGATGTTGCAAGAGGTTTATCAGCTGAACTTGTTTGCCCTACAACGTCTTCTCCGTCTTGGAATAGCGTATAACCAGTTTTATCATTTTGATGATATCTTAGATATCCATTAGATTCGTCTATTTCTACAATATATGCTTGTGCGCCTGATGTTTCACCCACCATTAATTCGTCTACTGCAAAAGCTGCAGCGTCTGCTGTTACTGCAAGATCAAGATAAGAAGTTGCTTTTAAAGTATCAGCTGTTGCAATGTTACCTGCAAGTGGCGTAGCGTTATAATTTCTTGGTTGATTAAGTAACATAATTTGTCTAAAATCATTACCTACTGTGATATCACCACCATCATTACCATCTAGTTTAGAATTTAATGACATAAAGAATCCACCAAGTTCTCTTACTGGGTCAACTCCGTGTCCTGCTTTAGGAGCAAGAACTCCTCTTGCTGCTGCGTCTGAACCACCGCCTCCAAGAAAAGTAATATCAAGTACGCTATAATTAGTACCTTTATTGTTAACTACTACTGATGATACAACTGAACCAGATAATACCGCTGTTGCTGTTGCGCCTGTACCATCACCACTTACTAATACAGTTGGAGCTGAACTATATCCAGTTCCACCAGCTGTTACCTCGATTCTTTCAACTCCAGCTGCTGTTATAGAATCTCTTGAAGCTTTTTGGTTAAGGTATTGAGCATAATCTGCTTCTGATAAAACAGCTTCTGCATCAGAGTCTTGAGCATATGCAAATGTAAGTATATCTGCAGCTGATAAAGTTTGAGCTGTAGATAAAGTAAGAACTGAACCATTGATTGCTGAAACAGTTGGAGTACCTGATATATTAGAACCTGTTACTGTCATACCTGTATGAATTTTAAAATTAGTCTCAGTAAGAGTTACAATAGTTGCTGAACTTGTAGTTACTGAAACTGTTCCACTTGCACTTAAAGAAACTGTTTTAACTGGCATATAACTATTTGTTAAGAATTTTTCAGCGTCAGCTACTGAGATAGTAAACATGTATTTCCATGTATAACCATCTGATTCTGCAGTTGGAGCAGTTAATGTTTGAGTTGGCTGAATGCTTGAAGCTCCACCGCCAGCCTTAATACATTTATATACTTTAAATTCTGATGTGACTATGTAAAAGTCTTTATCAAAAATAGCTGCGTCATCTGAATCCCATGCATAGTATGAATTACCTGATGTCCAAGTATGTCTTGGTACTACATGTGATATATCAGTTGCTACAATTTTCTTCATAGCAATTAGGTTTGCTCTTGCTTCTCCTAAATTATCTAGGTTATCACCTGGAGTAAATGGAGTAGTATCAGTAGTATCTGAAGTCGTTAATGACCAGACGTCTGATTTACCTATTGATACGTAAACACTTGAACCGTCTACTTGGTCTTTAAAGTGTTGAGCGTTTAAAGTTCTAAAATTTGATGTTACTATTGCTGCCATGCTGCTTCTCTCGTTGTTATTCTATATGTACAAATGTATTTGTATTATAGTTATTTATATCAGTTGAGTCGATAGTTTGTAACGTTTTGTTACCTAAAAACTCAATAGTTTGATTAGTATTAAAAAGCCTAGATGTATTATAGAAATTGTCTGTGCCTTTCCTTTGTAAGTAATTATTATTTATAATGGTTCTAAAATTAGGATTTATAACTTTAACTGTGTGTTCTGATAAGAACTTATCTGCGCTTCCAGTTGATGTCATTATTGAACCAGTTGTTTGAAGTGGATTAACTTTAATTTCAGTTATTAATGTATCTACATTATTATGATTACAACTTATTTCAGTTATATGTTTTAAATTAGGTACTCTTGCTTCACTATTTAAAGTACTTCCCAATCTTACAAGTGGATCAGATATATAACCTGAACCAGGTTGTGTTATTGTTACACTATTTATTTCTCCATCTGAATTTAAACCGAATGTAGCTGCAGCTAATACGTTAGTAGATAATAAAATACCATCTGCATCTTTTGCTTGAGGTTGAGGAAATACTATACTAGGTGCTGAAGAATAGTTTTTATTTGCAGTGTTTATAAATTCAACATCTGCAATAGAACCAGCAGCGGCATTACCTGCTACTGAACCAAAGAGTGAAGACCAATTAGAACCTTCAGATGTTATAACAATATTATCGATATCTAATCTACCATTTGAGTCAATACCAATACTTACTACTGGAGCAACTCCCGTTTCTCCCTCAACATCAATACCACTAAATGTAATAGCTGGTGCTGATGTATAACCGAATCCTGGCTCTACAACTTCAATACTTTGTAAAGCGCCGTCAAGTTTTGTAGCTGTTGCTGTTGCTGTTTGACCAGTGAATGAATGTTCTGTACCTGAACCTACGCCAGATATATTAATTATTGATTCAGATCCGCTTAAAGCTTTTAATTTTACTTTACTACCAGAAGATGTATGTATTCTATATTGAGTGCCACTTACGATACCAGGAATTGCGCCACCTGAACCTGAGCTATATGTAACTATTGAATTAACTGGTAAAGCAGCTTGTTGTGCACTTGTAAGTTTAATTGTATCATCATTAATATTTACAATACCTGCTCCTAATACTTCATCATCGCTTCCATCAAATGTAATTGCTGTTGGAGCTGCGACACTGAGCGATGGTACATTATAATCTTTACCACCATTACCTATTGTAATTCCTGATACTGCTCCATTTGTAAGAGCTGAAGTTAATGTTGCTGTGGTAAACCCGGCTGGAGTACCTGAATCAGATGATATAATCGTAGGAGCTGAAGTATAACCACTTCCTCCACTTGTTACTGTAACACTGTTAATTACACCTGTTTTTAAAGCAACTGAAACAGTAGCTGATTTATGTATTCTTGCAGTTGTTGTAGGTAAGAAAGATGAAGCAAACATTTCAACAAGTACTGGTATATCTTCAGGTCCTATAATACCTGGTTGAACACCTGGCATACGACTTAAAGTTAAAGCGTCTGTTAATACTGCTCCTGTTAATTGTAAAAATATTAATATCTCAGCAAAGTATATAAATCCACTTGGATGTACTAATCTATCAAATGCAAGTTCCCAATCAGATAAATTTTTACCTGTTTTAATAAGGTATGAGAACTTTTGATATCTTAAACTATCTTGTACTTTAATACTATCAGATAAGAATCCTTTATTATCTAGGTATTGACCACCTTTTGATAATGCTGGATTAATATCCCAATTACCTGATGAAGGTATTAATGTTTTATCATAAGGAAATTCAACTTCTGCAGTATCATTAAATAATATTTTAAAAAATATTTCTACAGAATCAGATGAACCTCTTAATTTATAAAAGTCTATAATTTGTTTATATAAATTTCTTTTATTTACTGTTACTCCTCTTGGAATAGTAGCAGCAATTTCTTTTTGCATTAATTCTAAATAGCTTTCTCCATTTAAATCAATATCCATTGCTTGTTCAATTGTATTCATTACATAAGATGGTCCAGGACCTACCCAGTATTTAACAATTGTAGTTAATTTAGCTGTATAGTTATTATATGCAGCTAATCCATTCACAGTAAATGTCTTACCAATCTCAGATGTTGAAGCTGCAAGTGTACCTGGTAGTTCATTACCATTTGTTATTGCTACATTGATACTATTTAATGGTATATTAGTTGTTAAACCAGCTGGATCTGTTAAAACAAGTAATGAACTTGCACCTGACTCATCAGTAAAGAATCTATTATTTTCATTCTTAGGATCGGGTATTCTAAACTGAGCTTGACCATTTAAAATAATATCACTAAAGTCTTCATTCTCTTGATATATAAACTCATCCATATTTTGAAACGCATAATACGCTTCTAAAAATTTAGTAAGTTGAACTTTATCTGATAATATCTCAGAAGGTATTAATTGGTCAATACGTATATCTTCTTTTGTTTGAGATAATGTTCCCTGTTCGACTTCAATCGCACCGGGAGTTAAATGAGACTTATATGACATTATTTAAATCTTGATGTTGTGTTATAGTTTATACTACCAGCTGAACCAGCAACTGCGATAGTATCTATTTCTGGTGTTATTGAAACACTATTATTATCTATAGAAATTAATTCGGCTCTCTTTGGAGCAAGGTCTAATGAGTTAGGTAATAAAGTTATTTTAATCGGTGTTGTAGTATCTGGTCTAAAGTTATTTAAAGTTACTTTTCCTTTTTCTACATCAATGAGACCAGCATCATTTATAACAGTTACATTAGTTAAACCAACAACTTTATATACAATAACTTTTCTTTGTGTTGAACCACTTATAGGAACATCACCAAAGAAATGTACTACATTATTAATAGTAAATCCTGATGATTTTAAAATAAATGCTGTTGATTGCCCTGATTGAAAGAATGGAGCAACAAAAGAAAGATCAAAATTATTATCTGAATTATTACTCGGTGTAATGTTTTGAAACATTCTTGGTCTTACAATTGTATTTAATATTGATGGGTCAGAATTATCAATTGCTTTTGTTAATTGTGAATGCCTAAATACACCATCAAATTTATTTAAATTATTAAAGTTATAATCTGTTATTGTATCTCTTACAACTGATTGTAATTCAACAGAACTTCTATCAGTTAAGTTAGGATTATATTTAAATGCTGCATCTAATTCTAAATAAGTAAAATTAGTATCTACAATTTCTGGTATAATAGAAACTACATTCTTACCTTTTAAAATTGCGCCAGTAATATCTGTTTTTTCAGCGGTTGTAAGTGTTTCAGCTAATAAAGGTTTGATTGCAATATAAACTTTACCGTAATCAGGTGGATCGTTATCTTCACCACCCCATGTTGATATTGAATCTATATTACTAAACTCTTTTTTAATAATCGCTGCGTAATCATCGGCTGTGACAGCTCTGTTTTGAGATATAAATGTTAATGGTGCGTTAAAACGTATAGATTCCATTGTTTCTTCTTCAGCTCCACCTGTTGCAGCTGACGCTAATGTGACAGTAATACTACTATATCCATTGATATCATCTAACATATCAAAATTATTAGCACCGTTTGATTCTATACCTTCTGTAATTACATAATCAAGAGTTATAATATTATTATTTGCTGGTTTAAATCCAGTAATACCATCACCGAAGTATACTTCAAAGAATCCACTTGGATTTTCTTGTAGATAATAAACCTTTGATGTTGAATCAACACCTCTTAATGTTTCAAAAGGAGTGTATATATCGAATGAGCTTGACTCTTCGTTTGACTGTACTCTTACTCTTAATGTACTTGAATCTGCGTTATAATCAGTAAGTTGAAACTTTTGATTCTCAATATCATTATCAACTCTATATTTTAATTCTCTTACAGAACCTTCTGCAATAACAACATCATTAAATGTATATGTTGTACCTGTTAATGTTGCTTGTTGAGTTTCTAATACCACGTATTGAAATTCTTCTCCACTTACAACAGTATTTAATTTAGTACCACGTTTTAATTCTAAAACAGTTGGTATTGTTCCTATTTCGCCTGAGATATCAACAACAATATTAACTTTACCTCTTGGAGATAAAACTGATCGCGGTGTATAACCTAAAAGCTTTGCTCTTGTGACTACATTACCTCTTATCTGAGCTGAATCTAAGAATGATTCATTTAATGAGTAGTGAGCGTTTAATGCGTTATAATGAGTATTATAAGCTAATACATCTAATAAAACATTAAGGCCTGAACCATCAAAATCATAGTCACTAAACTCTGATTGTTGTTTTAAAAAGTTTTTTAAATTTTGCTTTATATCTGCAAAATCTAATTCTGTTACATTTAAATTTGTTGCCATATTATCTTAACCTTCTTAACTCGATATTTACTGATGTTGCTTGATCGAATTCTTTTATTTTAAAATTTACTATAATACCATATGAATTCGCTCGAGTGTTATCAATTATATTAATTGATGTTACTCTGATTCTTGGCTCGTAATTATTTAATACGTTTTCTATGTTATCTCTTAACATAATTTCTGTAAATAAACCTGCAGGTTCAAATAATAAACCTCTTAGGTTAGCACCTAAATCATCTTGAAATGGTCTCTCATAAAAATTAGAAATTATTAAATTTTTAACTGCATTTTTAATTGCAGCATCGTCTTTTAACGGTATTATATCCTTACGTATAGGATGTATCTTTAAAGAAAGGTCTAAATCACTCCATGACTTTTTCTTTGCAACAACGCTCGCTTGTTCTAGCTTACCAGTTATTCGTTTACTGCCTGTATATAATCCTGCCATATAACTATTTATACTCTTTAATCGGCTTCTTCAACCGTAATTACGTTAGGAAGTTGACTTTGTGTATTATTAATTAATGTTTGCACTGATTCTGGTAAATCGATTGTTGATGGAAAGCCTATAAGCTTTAAATAATCACAAAAACTAAATGTAATCCAATCAATTACTGAACCTAATCCTATTTTACTAAAAAAATCTTCTACCTTTTTAATCCATAACTTCATTAAATATGTCTGCCATTCCTCTGCAAACTCTCTTGCTCTCTTTAATAATCTTTCTTTTTGAAATTCTGGTATTTCTACATTATCATCAAATTCTCCACCTAGTAAATCTAATAAACTAAATCCAAATATTTGAACCTGTTCTAATTCTTCTATTGTTTTATCTCTGATTAATGCTTCTAAATCTATTTCTTGTAATCCAGGAAATGATGGTAATCCTAATCCGTCCCATATTTCATCAAACAAATCTATAAGACCAGAAAATCCACCAGTCATTAATAGATTCATTTTCTTTGCTACTTCAAAACGTATATAATTTCGTATTGATTCTTTTTTAAAGTCGGCTGTTTCAAATTTATTCCATACTTTATATTCGTCTGGTATTAAATCATATATACTATCAACTTCATCTAATGATATATTATCTAAAACACTATTTGGATTTGCTAAAAACTCTAATATGTCAATTTCAATACCAAGTATTGTGACATTAAAATTAATTGAAAAGACTTCATTAATTAATGATAATATTTTTTGTTGAACATACATAGGATATTCAGATGATAAACGTGTTATCATGATTTCCCATTCTAATTCTGGTATTTCTATCTTCTCAAAGTTTGGGTCATATATATCCAATAAAGAACGTATACGCTCTAGCTCATCTTTTAAACTATCTATTTCATATCGATAAGCATGAGTAGCCAAACCACCAAATAAGTTTCTTAAATTTGCTGGAGTAGGTAATAAAACATCAGGACATTCTAATGGTGGTATTGTTAATGTAGGTGTTGTCATTATATAACACGAGTTTTCTTAAGTGATTTAAGTTCTATAGTTCCATCTTCTAAAAATTTTATATAAGAGCCGGTCTTATGAGTTATTCTTATTTGTTCAGAACCATATTTATTATCTATTTCTATTAAATGTCCTGCTTTTGATTTATAAACTTTATTATCTACAGAAGATTCAGTTGGTATATCTTGCGTTCCATTTGTTTGTGTGGCAATTGAACCTATAACCATAGGGTCTTGTGCTGATGGACCATCTCTAAAAAATCCTACAACCCATGAACCTACTTCTAAATGATGATTACCACCTTCACCTTGTATTGATGCCGATGTTACAGGCATTATTACGGTTGCCCAAGGCAAATCTTTTACTTCTACACTCTCATCATAAAAACCAAAACATCTTACTTTAACTCTATTTAAATGTTCTTTATCATCAATGTCTTCTACCTTGCCAGTGTACCATACAAAGGCTCCGTTTTTATATTGGTCTGCCATTCTTCCTATCATATTATAATCCTTTTTCTAGTGGTGATATAAATGAATCTTTCTTTAATACCACATTCATCATATAACCTTCTTTACCAAAGTGATGAACGATTTGAGTAACTAAATGTTTACCAGAAAGTATCGTATCTTTAAATTCATCATTCTCTTCTTGTTCAATTGTAATATCAGCATTTTTTATAATATTTAAATTTACAATCTTACCACATGAAAGACTAAAATCTCCTGGTATTACAATCTCTTGTTTAATTGTATCTAAATTATGATGATGAGCTTGTGCTTTACCTAATGCATTAGCGTCAGTTACTTTATGATAGTTTCCTTTAATTATTGTATAAAACCCTGAATCATTAATTGAACTCTCTTTAAATTCATCGTGAGAATGCATATTATATGAAACATAATGGTGTTTAGTATTTTTAAAATCTGTCATCTCAATTTCACCTATTTTAATATTACCACTTATAGGTGAGTGATCGTTCAACATCATCATTTTAGTTTTTTTATATTTAAAAGGCTCTTGAGTTACTTTTTTAGTACTAATATCTATTTTATTAAGAACAGATCCAAATGCTCCATTAAATGCTGCTTTAAGTTTAGACATATTTAAATGAGAGTTCATTTTAGTTATTTTAGATTTCTCTTCATTAAAAACATTATACAAAGATTCTGCACCGCCTGTAAAGCTTTCATTAAACATAGGGTAGTTGTTATAAGTAGCATATACTTCATCTTTGTTTTCTAATATTTTATTATAAGATGTAAATATAAGACCATCAGCTGGCGTTTCATAAAAATAAAATGGAGTACCATCATCATAAGAGTTTCGTAAGAGCCAAGATATTGCTTGTAACGGTTGTATTCTTGGATATATCCCTTTAATAAGACCGTTTGATTTTGTTTTTACATCAACAGCTGATTGTAGTTCTTTAGATACTATACTTTTTATTAAATTAGATGCTGTATTACTAAAGCTTCTTTTTAAAAGTCTATAGTTATTTAAATAAACATGCTTTGATACGCACTGTAATGTATAAGCTTTTGTAGATGGTTGTGGTGTTGAGTAATTTTTTAATTCAGCTACTCTTAATTTAAGTTCAAACTTTTTAATTTCGTATTTATCTTTTGACGTTGGCTCAGCTCTTGAAATAATTATTTCAACATATTCATTACCTGCAATTCTTAATTCTTCAATTAAATTTAAAGCGTCATAAACAAATATATCGACTGTCATACCTGACTGATATAAACTTTCAGTAATTTTTATATCTTGAACAAGTTCAGTAATATCAATAGGTATACCTGTATTAGAGGTTATTGTACATACTTCAAGTCCATAACCTTTAGGCGTTGCTGTGATTGCTCCAGATGTTAAATTACTATTACTCATTAATTATTTCTTCAAACTTAGTAACAAACTCATTTATATATGCAGGGTCTACGTATCTTATTTGAGACCTGCTATCATTTTTCATAATCTCTTGTTCTCTATTAGTAACATATAATAGCTGATGATTAGGTATTCCGCCCTCAATATGTATATCGTTTGTTACTGGCTTTTTATTTACATCACCATTTTTATAAAAATAATGTGGAGCGTCAATATATTTAAACACTCTATATGTAGCAACTGAATCTTCTGATATCGAACCAGTAATATTTTCAGTTGTATTTGTTGAACCTGTTTGGTCTCCTATAAAGGCACCTGTTGTATTTTGTACTATTAATTGACTTAAATCAGTTATTTTTTTAGTTAATGTACCACTTGCTCCACTTGAGCCACCTGTTAATGTTTCACCTAATTGAAATCTACCTGATAAACTATTCCTATGGTCAGTAATAATACCATCGCTATCACGTACAATACTTGGACTTGTTTCTATTACGTATCCAGAATATTGCTTTTCAATATAATTATATAAATCTTCTTGACTCATTGGCCATGAACGATAACCATCGTGTAAAAAATCATTTACGACAAAGAATGTCCAATAGTACTGTGATGTACCATATAATCTACCAGAAATAATATCAGGTCTTTCTCCGTTTTTAACATCATAAAACTTATATGCTGAATAATTATCAATAAACGTAGGTAATGGTCTTACACTTCTAAATAAGTCAACCATATTTTGTTTAATACCTGTACGATTAAAGTCGTATTCTATCTTTGGAAATTTATTAAAAAAACTCATTTATTTTTATTCTCCTGATGGAACTGGATCGTTATGGAATCCATCTCTTTCTATTGTAGTGTCATCATTTTCGTATAAATCTTGTCTTATTAAAGATCTTTCTTCTTGGAATGACAGTGAGAGCGATACTTCTAGAGGAGCTGCTGATGATGTATGAACATTATTTGTTGATTCATTAAACGTAGATTCTAAAGATGTAAGATAACATGGTTTAATTTTTGGCATATAATCATTTTCCCGACCTTCAGCCCAGAATTTTATATCAACTAATGGTGGATAAGTTAATGCAACAGCTCCAGCTCTCTTAGGATATAAAAATTTTCTAAATGATCTTTCTATTCTTCTTGCCATTTTTGATTCGTTTTCTGATTCAGCTACAAGTTTAAATGTAAAATTAAAACTTCTTATATTTACATTTTCAAATGCTTGTCTTGTATATGGATTAGTAGCAACCCCAGCTTTCAGCGCGCTTTTACTTCTTATATTTAAACCACTACTACGTCCGCTTAATTTTTCTTTAGAAATCAATGCAAGAGCTAATGCGTCTTGATTTGTTGATGTGTTATTACCTTGAGCGAGCTGTTTAGCAAAATCTAAACCACCAGAAAGCGTACCCATATCAAAATTACCGTAGTTAGCTCCATCAGATACTACTACTCCAGGAGGAAATGGTAAGTATATATTAACAAACCCTTTACCTTTAGTTTGTTTAATTCTAAATTGCATAAAGGGATAGCCTTGATTAGAACCATCTCTTATTGAATCTGGAAAATAATGATATTGAGGTTTTGATAAATCAACTCTTTCACCAGTTGCTGCTTGTACTAACTCATCAGTAAGATTACTGGCTGCTGTTATAAGACTTTTATCAGCTACTTTTGGATCACCTGATTTAAAAGGTGTAGCATATGTTCGCGAATCGTTAAATGATCTACCTTGATGACCTGGTGCTGCGTTTCCTTCTATTTGTGCCATGCTTTTTTCCTATATAAATATAATTAAACTATAGAGTTATTTATATGAGTTATCAAGGCAAATA
>Ga0181377_1000182_pt1 | contig 25173 bp, 35 predicted proteins | sample LowvirmetaG_9_FD_130160 | JGI IMG/M metagenome (GOLD analysis project Ga0181377, IMG submission 130160) | Marine viral communities from the Subarctic Pacific Ocean - Lowphox_13 viral metaG | ecosystem: Environmental > Aquatic > Marine > Oceanic | place: Subarctic Pacific Ocean | collected...
AAAAGTCTGGTATCGAGGGGAAGATGCTTGGTGATAAGAGGGCAAACGCACTGGTCAACATGGCTAGGTCGGGCGCATCTTCTCAAGAGATGTTCAACGAGATGATGAAGTCTCTTGATGTTTCGAAGGAAACATCAGGCCATGCTACGATGATGAAGAAGAACTTCGGGAAACGGGCCGAGGCTATAGCCAACGCGCTGTACGATACGAAAGGATTTAGAGAACTTCCTTCAGAAGACAACATTCGTCACGCGCAGGGTTCGTTTAATGCTGTGCAGCGTCAGCCGATTGATGGGTTCAGCCCACTCTATAACGGCAAGACTACATCAAAGTGGCTGCGGTCTATCAACGGCGTAACCTTACTGTCGTTCACAACCCTTACTTCATTGGGCGACTTGGTATTGCCGCTGGTGAACAGCGGCGACTTCAAGTCATCCTTTAACGGTATCCGTAAATTTACCCAGTCAGGCACAGGAGGCGAAGAGTATCGCGATATGATACGCGGCGTAGGAGCGGCTGTAGAAAACATCGTACACCAACGCATGACAACTGCATTCGGTGTCGAGGCTACACAGTTTAGTTCGGGCTTCTTTAACCTGTCGCTGCTTACGCCTTGGACGGATACTATGCGGGATATCTCTGCTGCTACGGGCTTTGAGCATTTCAAGGCGCAGCAGAAAATTGCGCAGCGTTATCCGAAAACAAAGAAGGGACGCATAGCACAGCAAATCTTGGCGGAGTACGGGCTTGCGGATCTTGCGGATGTTAAGGCTCCTCCAGTCGAACAAATAATGAAACAGTCGCCGCTGGGTCAAACGCACGACATGTACGATAAGGTTGCTTCGTCCGTAATTAAATTTACGAACCAGTCTATCTTTACGCCGAACCCGAACGACATACACCTTTGGGGTCAGACACCCATTGGCGCTATGTTGTACCAGCTAAAATCATTCCCAATGATGATGGCGCGGCTTGGTGGTCGTAACATCCGCAAAGCTAAGGACGGAAATTGGAAGCCGCTTGCATATATGGCTACGGTAATGCCAGCAATGGGTTACGGTGCGGCATCAATCAAAGACGTTGTGCAGGGCAGAGGCGGCGAGGAGAACAGAGAGTTCGCCTCACGCGACCGCAAGCTCACAGACAGCTACGCAAGTGCGGAAGGCATGGTTAACAGGGTGTCTGACGACTTGGGCATAGATGCTGACAGATATCTTGGCATGTATCACGATGGTCTTATGATGTCGGGTGGCCTTGGCTTCGTCGGAGAAATGCTAGTAGACATAGCCAACCAAACTGACAACGGCTACTACGGCATGTGGCGTACAGCCACGGCAATCGGTGGCCCATCAGTATCACTGGGCGGTAGAGCGGTCAGAGTTCTTGGTGGAGTGCAGGATGCGGCCTTCGATGCAATGGGATTCGAAAGCACCAACTACAAAGAGCGTGACGCCTTCGACGCATCATTCGGATTAGTTCCGTTTGTGGGACAGATGCCAGCCGTAAAAGAAAATCTAAAGGATATGTTGTTAGGCGAGAGTTCTACAAAGAGCCGGTCTTCGGATCAAGCATTTGGACTTGATTTTGATCTCTAGTTTCTAGCTCGATGAGCATGTCAAGATAGTGTTGGGCTTTCCGCAAGTCGGAGAGCCCACCTTTATCACGCCACCGTATGACGTATTTAATTACGTTAGCCTCGGCAAAAGGAATTTCGTTACGGATGATAAATTCTGTAGGCTGGATCGCGTATTTACGATAGTGATCCCCGTCCACTTGCTTTTCTAATGCGCTCATTTTTGCACGTAATCCAATTTGGTTATCTCAGTTTCGACTTCGATCAGCTCACACCGTAAGCTAGTCACTCTGTTTTTTTCGAAACGTAATTTCATTTTAGCTTTGTGAAGATCGTCTTTCTGTTGGTCTATATGCTCAGGCATATCGACTTCACTTGCTATCCGTTCTTTGATTTCTTCAACGCGAGTAATGAGACTATCTATGTCACCTTCTTTGCGCACTATTTCTTGCAATAATTCGGATCTGTTATTGAGTAAGTTAATCATGTGGGCCTCAGTAATTTAAATTTATCGCAAGGCGTTACGGCCTTGCTTCCATCTAAATCACAGAGCCAATCTCCATCCTTTGACGGTGATGCATTCTCGCAAAATCTGCACTTCGGATCTACCTTCGGGACGCTCCAACAAGCGCTTCGTTTGAAGCAGCCTTTGCATCTGTAGTCATTATCCGTGTTCGCAATCCTGTCAGCCCTACCGTCCAGCGCGGCTTGGATTAACGAGAACATACCCAACCATTCTTCTTCATCGTACTCAACAATCTCGGCGTGATATTGAGATGTGTTTTTGCAGTACGAAATAAAGAAGCTACGCTTTATTCCTGACATAGCCATCATCATTGTCATCTGACGATAGTAGTGGCGGTGCGAAACCTTTACCCCATGACGACTAAACTTCTTAAAGTTTGCATCGTTCATTGATTTGATTTCGAGTATCGCTCTGGGCGAACCATCCTCAAAGTCTACCATGCCATCCGTATTGCAGACGACATGACCGCCCAACCATTCGTAACGGAATTGCTTACCAGTCCACTCGTCCTTTTCGTAGACAAGCAGATCAGCTTTTTGTTTGAGGTCTTTGACCACCATGTTTTCGATACCGTGACCGGCGCGAAAAATTCTTTTTAACTTTGGTGGAATAGGATCTTCGGGAAACCCACGAAGCGATAGCTGCATCTTAGCCGTACAATCCGTACCGGCCATCGACGCACCAATGTACGACCTAGCCTCGCCGCGATCCTCTGCGGCGAAGCCTTCGTCTATATCACTGACAATTTTCGCAGCGAGATCAGAAAGGGATTTCGTCATCCAGTGGTTTCCCTGCTGCTGGAGCTTGGCTGTCTGCGGCTTTCAACGCCGTGGATTTCACAGGCATAGTATAGTTTACTTCGTCTCTCGCCTGTCCATCTTTCTTGCTGATCTTGTTGACAACATTGATCGTGACTGGGATTCCACGGATTGTTTCAATGGGCGGAGTAACTGTGCTATCCATGCCTAGCGAGCTTAGAATTTTTGCAAAGCGTTCACGGCCCCATTTTTGGAAGTCGGGGTTGTCTGATACCCAAGTTATCCACTGACGGATTTGACCATCAGCATTGGCGTACTTCAATTCAATCTGTACGTCGGTGTTCGACTTTACGTTAACCTTACTCTCAGTAATCGTTACGTCATGCCTACCCGCGTTGAAGATAGGAGCCATGCCATTTGTTTCTATTTCGGGCAACGCTTGCCCGTCGAATCTAAATTCACTCATTGTTCATTTGACCTTTCATGTCTGCTACTCGCTTCATTAATATTGTTACATCGCTCTCGTTCTCGACGCTGCGAAGTACGCGCTTTGGGTCACGTACTTTGCCGTGCCAACCCTTAACGTTGTCGGTAATTAAGTATCGGCTCACTACCATCTTGTTGTCTTGCTCTGATGTTTTGCGCACCAAGCAGAATACAAAATCAAAGTTGGCTCCAAAGTTTTTCTGTACCTTTTTCTGATCGAGCATGGGCCAATACTCGGTTGACCCGTTGTCGTTAGTTTCTTCTGCCGCAAGGCAGATGGTGAGCGAGGGCACTTCTAAGCTGCGTATCCAGTCCTCATAGTTGTGTAGACGCGACTGATACTGAGAGAATACATCCCATCCAGTAAACTGAGCCTTGCACTCTTCCATGATTAAAGAGGACAACGCTGTCATGCTGTCGATACCCACCCACTTGTACTTAGACTTAAAGTCAGCAGAGGTGCAGTAGTTCATCAAGTCACGGAAGCGGATGTGGCGGCGGCGAGACTTGTTTCCTTCGTCATCGACAACATCATACGTTTCGGTTTCGTAAGCGGTGAACTCATACGCATCAATGTCAACATCAGCGATAGAGCTTAGACCTTTCTCGCCTGATAGGATTAGTCCCTTGCCGTATGCTTTTTCCATGTTAGCGAGGTTAGTAGATTTACCAACCCCACTGTGTCCGACGAGCAATGCGCGCATGCTCGCCATCGTATCCTTGGTTGAGAAGGGTGCTGGTAATTTAACCATCAGTATTAACCACCTTAAATTGTGTTGTTCCGCGTTTGATTGTGAGTGCGTCGGAGAGAACAGCTCTCGCCTCGGCTGTGGCGCTATCGAAGTCGCGCTTTGCGATGGACAAAGAGTTAGTAACAACGTCTCTGTATTCATCGATCTCAGAAGCTCCGACAATTTCTGCCAGCCTCTCCTTGTCCCAGTCGTATTTCTGGGGCGTCTTAATCACAAGCTGCGTATCGACTGCGATGCTGACTGTGTGTTCTTCAAAGTCTTCTGGCAGATCCGAGAGGACGATTTCCTTAAGATCGGTGATCTCTTCCTTGATACCTTCCGACCGCTTCATCAACTCAGCCAGTCTCTCCGCGTTGTCGGTTAACCGCATTTCTTTCGTTCTGTTGGTTAAGTAATTTACATCATGCTCGTGAATTTGAATTGTCATTAGTTTACCTCATTATATTTAAAAGCACTTGTGTAAGTTGTTTAAGTTGTCTAATACGCAAACTATAGAAGTGCAAGTCCAAAAAGAAAGAAATTGAAAATGAAGTTAAACATCGAGCAACTTGTCGAAGATTTGGGGGGCTGCAAAGAGATATCCAACAAACTGAGCATTGAGAAATCCATCCCTTACGGATGGCTGAGACGGGACTTCCTAAGCTCAGATTATTTAAGCCTCATCAAGAAGGCGTACCCGACAATAAAAATCGACAACTACTTTAATAAAAAAGAGGAAATAAAAAAACATGGACAAAAGGGATATGCTGTTAAACGCAGCACTTGAGTACCTTGATCGAGGCTGGCTACCAATACCTATCAAGCAAGGGGAGAAAGCACCGTCAGTAAAGTGGGGCCACTACGTCGATAACTCTGTGCTTCCGACTGAGGATGAAGTCATCAACTGGTGGACGCAGTGGCCCGACGCCAGGATAGCACTGGTAACATCACGCCTAACCAACCTCGTAGTCGTGGACTGTGATAGCCCCGAAGCAATGAAGCAAGCCGCTGATTTGGGCATCACCCACACGCCTGTCGCAGTCAAGACCAAGCGGGGCCACCACTTCTATTTCGAGCATGGAGATTTCGATTGGCACAAAAATGCAGTGGGCAGTAGCGCCAACGGTATAGATTGGCCGAAGGTTGACGGCCTCGATTTCCGTGGGAGCAAGGGCTACGTCATCGCTCCGCCTTCTAACAATTACGAATGGAAGATCGGGGCGGGGGCAGACGTAGACGACATGCCCGAATGGTTGCCTCAAAAGTTCACCCAATCAAATGTCGTAAGCATTGACCCAAACAAACCCTTCGTGTTCGAAGGTACTGACCTCTCTATGTTCAAAGTTAAAACTATCTGGGAAGAAACGCAGGAAAAGGTTGACGCTCTGGGCCATAAGCTACCGGATGGCGGCGAGAACGGCAGGGATCATCGCCTGTGGCTGTGTATATCGGAAGCAGCCGCCCAGAAAGAGGGTGCCAAAGGTCTGAGGGGTGACGAACTATTCGACAACGCCTGTCTGTTTATGCAGACGTTTTTCCAGAACGACATTGACCACCAAAAAGTTTGGCAGATGTGCGAGCGCGTGAGCGCAACGGATGATCGTAACCACCCAGACGTTGAGCCCACAACTCAGAAGGACGATGTGCCGACTAAGAAGATTATCAAGCCTATCACAACAGGTGACATCGACAGACTTTCGGCAGAGGATGGGCAGAAAGAGTTCTTCATCGAGCCTTGGCTGGTCAAGTCAGGAACTATCGTACAAGTCCACGGTTTTTCTGGGCACGGCAAGTCCATGATAACGCGCCACGCTTTGTACGCAGCCGCCGCAGGGCAGCGCAAGTTTGGGCCGTGGGATATTAACGCTCGTCCAAGAGTTCTTTATCTCGACCACGAAAACTCTCGTAGCAACGTGATCTCCTTTCTGTCGCAAGCCAAGAAAATGTACGGCGATGCGGGAGAGAACTTTATGTTGTGGTGTCCGTTCGATGACACCGAAGACATGAACCTAAAGACGAAGGCTGGCGTCGATAAGATGCAGACTTGGATCAACGCATGCAAGCCAGATGTAGTCGTGATAGACACGATACGTTCGGCCTATCTTGGACTGTCTGAGAACAATTCGGAGGAGTGGTCGCTTATAAACTCTATGGCTATGCAGCTTCGAAACAATCGTATCAGCGTAGTGATGCTGCACCACAGCAACAAGCCACAAGAAGGTTCTGTATCTGGGCGTGAAGCTGGATCATCTAACCAGTTATCCGCACTCGAAACCCAGATTAAGATTACGCAAGTGTTTGCTGACGAAGAGACAGCGCAAGTCCGTGCTGCAATCCACAGCCCTGACATATGGGAAAATCTAGGCCGAGGTCTTGGGACAGGCGAGAGATTGCAAATGGTAATTGAAGCTCGCTACGGCAAGACGAGAGAGTGGACTGATGTGCATGAGCCTGTGCATCAGATTGGGTTTGCATCGAATGATGCAGAGGACATGCGAGTAGTGGCCCAGAAGTCTACGAAGCAACGGGTTACTAGCTGGGCTGATGAGTGGGAAGACGCGCACGGAAACATGCGCCCTGCGCTGACAGATGCTGAGATCCAAGATAGAATTGGTGGGGTGAAACCTCTTAGCGTAATCAGAAAGTGGACGATGCCAATACGTTCGCTCAAGCACGTTCAAGGATTACTAGCTGCTAAGTAAAAAGAAGCCGACTACGAATAGGGAGGAAACAAAACTTTCGTAGTCGGCCAGTAACCACACATGAGGAATGTGGCAGGGAGGAAAACAACAACACAGCGAAATCGCGGCTTATCTCTAATCGTTAAACGATCATCGAACGCAAAACCCATAAGGGTTTTTCGTTTAAGCTCTGAATTCGCTTAATCGCACCGCGATTTTAGGCCTGTCTGTCGGAAAAGTAAACCCCTAAGACTATTAATAGTTTGCTTATTTAATATGTAAGTTGTATATAGTCGCCCATCAGACACAACATCTAGGGGGTCACATGGGCAAGAAGCTAAGTTTGTCAGCAGATGACATAAACTGGCTTACTGATAACCATGAAAAGCTTTCTCTACGCGCATTAGCCAGCAAGTATAATTGCTGCGTAGACACAATCAAGCGCATACTTATGAGATACGATTTGCAGTATTTCGAGGGCGCAAAATACCAGTTTAAAATACCAGAAAAAACTTGGAGCCGTGCATGCATAAGCTGCGGCTGCGAGAAGTCTCGACCAAAATTTCAGTACAAGTGCAGTCGATGTACATCGCGTGACAATCAGTGCCGCGTAAGCAACGACGATCCGAAACCAATCTCACTAGCAACTTTAGAAGGTATCGTATGACTACTCCTCAGAAAAACAAAGGCGACAACTACGAACGTGAACTCGCAAAGTATCTGAACGAAACAGTGTATGGGCAAGATGTCTGTGCGCGTGCGCCTTTATCGGGCGGCGGTACTATTGGGCAGAGTGGCGGAGCAGATTTAATAAACACCGAAGGTTTGTTCGTAGAAGCCAAGCGCGTCGAGCGTCTGAACTTCCGTGATGCAGTCGCGCAGTCGGAGCGTAATATGGGCAAGAGAAAGCTCAAGGAAACTCCCATCGTAATCACGCGCCGTAATCGCGAAACGATGGAGAATAGTCTGTGCGTCCTTAGACTTAAAGACTTCATAGAATTTTATCGTGCATGGCTACAGAGTAACGGATCATCCCCTTTGGGGGGGATGCCCGCGAGGGACGACTAACGAATGCCCGATGAGTAGACTGTAACCGTAACTATTAAAATCACTCTCATAATACCAATTCCTTATGGGAGAATACCCTTGTTAGCTGAAACACTAGCCTTAGTAAGCGCCGCCAATGCGGCGTTTTCAACTGTAAAAAAGTTCACGGAGAACGGTAAAGAGATAGCTGACATGGCTGGCGCTCTCGGAAAAATTATGAGCGCCGAAGAAGCACTAAAGGCGCAAGGCAATTCGAAAGAAAAATCCCTATGGCGTAAAGCCTTTGGCAAGTCTGCGAACGGTATCGATGAGTTTATGCAGCTAGAAAAGATCGAGCAGCAAAAAAAAGAATTGAAGTCGATCATGCAGCTTTACGGCAGACCAGGGCTTCATAACGACTGGGTAATTTGGCAAGGCAAAGAGCGCGTTCGTAAGAAGAAAGAAGCCGAAGAAAAAGAGAAGGCTCGCATGGCAATCGTCAACGGCTTGAGTTGGACAGCCGCCGCCTTCGCATTCGGTGGTCTAATGTATCTCTTCGTGATGTGGGCGTTGGAAAACCGTGGGATTTTCTCGTGATGCTGGAACACATTAATGAGATTATGCGGTGGGTAGTTGCCCCTGTCGCCGCATTCGTCTGGTACATTTACATGCGCCAACAAAAGCACAACACCGACATCGCCGTTATCAAGAGTGAGCTATCCTCTTACCGAATGTCAAACGACAGAGAGATAAAAGAGATGCGCGAAACTGTGCGCGCCATTTTCTCTAAACTAGATTCGATAGAGCAATCCTTGCGCAAGTGAACCGTAACATTCACATAGGTAGGCAAGGCGAGCTGTTAGCCGCAAGCATCCTCGAAAGCTACGACATACGAACCACGCACGTAGACATAGAGCGTGACGACCTCTGGACTAAGACGCCTTCGAACAAGTTCTTTCCCGTACAAGTTAAGGCTGCTTCTTTCGCGCTGCTACACAGCTCGCATCACACTCTCAAAAGGTACAGCTTCTCTCTTCACGAGGCGCAAAACTTCACTGGCGTATTCATCTTCGTCGCCCTCGACATCAAAATGATTTTGGCCCGACTAGGGACGACCGTATCCACAAAGACGCTTAAAATAAAGCCAAGCGACTTTACGCAACAAGCTCAAGATCAAACTGTAAGCGAGGCATTTCAGCTATGAGAAAGATTAAACGCATCATCATCCATTGTTCGGCCACCCGCCCTGATTGGATGGAAGACGATACGATAGACGAGCGCATCGCAGAAATTAAACGCTGGCATTTAGACAGAGATTTTTCAGACATCGGTTATCATCTGATCATTTCCCAAAGCGGAATGGTTGGTGAAGGACGCCCTATCGAAATCGCTGGGGCTCACTCCAAAGGAAATAACTCCGACAGCATTGGCATCTGCCTGCTCGGTGGTTTCGGCGGCGACGCAACCGACCGCGCACTTGAACACTTTACTCTGTCCCAGCTTTCATCTCTTTGGGATCTTATAGGCAAGTTGAAAAAAGAATACGGCAAGCACGTAACCGTACACGGACATAACGAATTTAGTTCCAAGGCGTGCCCCTCATTCAACGTAGCACGATGGATGGCTGGGCAAACAATCACCGAAACCAACGCCAATAAACCCGTCCGTAAAAATCCTGTGCAATCCAAAACCGTAAAGGCATCTGCCGTATCCGTAGCCGCATCGGCTGGCTCTGCTGCATCCGTACTCGGCGGCATGGATCAATACGCGCAGTACATGATCCTTGGCTTTTGCGGCCTGACTATTTTGCTTGGCATCTACATCATGCGCGAGCGAGTTAAGTCTTGGGCAGAGGGTTGGAGATAGTACATGGCGCGCATCCAACTATTCGCGCTCATCTGCGCGGCCTTCGTGCTTGGAATAATCGGCGTATATTCTGCTGGTATCGCACGCGGCCAAGATAAAATTAGACGTAAACTAGACAAGAAGCTGATCGACAACATGCGAACAGCAAAGGAAGTAGACGATGAAATCTCTGAGCTTAACGACACTAGCCTTGCTGACCGTGCTAACAAGTGGGTGCGCAAGGATAACCGCTGACACTTACTGCGATGTCGCATCACCAATATACTTCACCGGCCCTGAGAGCATCGACTTATTAATGCGCGAAGACAAAGACCTTCTCGTTGACGTGATGATACATAACGAAACACACGAAAGAATTTGTGGCGGTATTTAATGTGGGTGATGGTGCTAGTAATGTTCTCTGGCGTTGGCAGCTTTAAGGTTGCCAGCGACCAAAGACTTTACGCTAGTTGGGAACTCTGCAACGGCGCACGGATTCAACTTCATGCAAGCCTAGAGCGTAGCAAGCCAAACCCTGACGCCGTAATCATGTCCACTTGCACGGACGTTTCCGAACAAGACAGCGCCTAAACAAAACTCATTGACGTAAGGTCAGCTTTTCTTTTCTCGTCATCCAAAGTTGCTATTAATTTTGCCAACTCTAAACCGACTTGGCACAACTTTACATTCTCATTTCTTAACTGAACAACAGCCATAAGTATTGGCTTAACCATTTCTGCGGTTAGTATCATATCCGTTCTCTTGCCTCGTAAGAGTGCGCTTTCTACTACATCTATGTACTGATCCGTCATCTCGTCTATAAAGAAATGAGATGTTATATCATCACTTAATTTTTTCTTGACCACTGGTTTTCTCCCGTTAATGTCTTTGACCATTATCGTATTCGAAAGTATACCAACCGATAAGGTGCTGTAAAGACTACCAAAAGTTTGCTTATTTGACAACTAATAATAAATTTGGAGGAAGATCTTGACAAAACGTTTGCGAATAGGCAACTTAAGTAGCACACCACAAAGAAATGGTGCAAATCTTAACAACGAGGAAACAACTATGAGTAATATTAATTTGGCCCTAGAAATAGCGAGGCTTGAAGCAAAGGTAGATGTTCTCATTAACTTAGTAACGAACATTTCAACTGCAAACCCGCAAGCCGCGCCACAAACAGTGGATCAATCATTACAACTGAACGCTTCGCAAGTAGGTGTAATGCGGGACATGTCTCCCCGCCAACACGCAGCACTACAGTTGCTGATCCAAGGCTGGCAGAACAAAGACATGTCCGAACTAATGGGCGTCACAGAAAGCACAGTTAAGATGCATGTAAAAAAAGTCTGTGATCGTTTCGGAGTGAAAACAAGGGGGCAAGCAGCGATGCTTGGACAGGAGATAATTAACCTGATGCCCAAAGAAGACTACACTAGATACTCCGGTGGGTTCCCGCCCGATTGGGGAGCATCGCTGTCTTCCACTGACAGCAGCGACGATGCTTACTACCAACTTTACAAACCAAGTAGGGTGTAACCTATGAAAGAGAATTCAAATTACACATGGTCGTACATGTTGAAAAAGTACGGCAAAGCGGTGAGGAAAGAGCAGTCAACTCTGTCTCACAAATCAAATGTTGTTTGCCTATATTGGGTTGATCGTCCGTGGTGTATCGGATGCTCCCCTATGGCCCCGCCCTCAACTTAATTACAACATAAACTTTAACAGAGAGAAAAGGACATGCTTACATTAACTAAAAAAGGAAAGAACTTCCAACTGGAAGGCACCATAGCAGGACGCAGGATACGTGAGAGTACACACACATCTGACAAGCATATTGCTAATCTAAAAAAAGCCGAAGTTGAACTTGCCATAATCAACGGCACTTACGAATGGAAGTCTAGCGGCAAGCTCACGAAAACTTTCTCTGATGTAGCAGATGAGTACATGCTATCTCGACGTACTGGCAAAACTCGTAGCCATTACTTGAAAGTTGAATACCTTCGGGAATACTTCCAACACATGCCAGTCAACGAAATAACTGGTGCGGTTGTGGATCGCTACATCAACGAGCGTTGCGCACACTTAACTAATAATTCTGTTCGCAGTTATCTAACAGTTCTAACTGCCATACTGAATTATGCACACGCTGCTGAATACTGCAAGAAACCCAAGATCAGTAGACCCACGGAAGAAGAGAGCAACGCAAGCGCCATTGAGGACAGCGCACTCGATTCCATCATGGGCTTAATCGACAGTGCATATATCCCCGTACTAACCTTTATGAAGTACACAGGATGCAGACCTTCGGAAGCATTCAATCTAACCTACGGTCAGATCGATTACGACAACAAGCTGGTCAAACTTATTAGCATCAAGGGGAAAGGTGGCGCTCGTCCACGGACGTTACCAATTCACGAAAATGTTTTTAAACTCCTTCCACCTAAAGGAGACAAGCAGAAGGGTTCCCGCGTATTCGGTGACGTCAATCTAACTGGGCTACAATATCGTTGGAAGGTAGCTCGCAGAAAAGCAAACGTAGTAGAAGGGAGCTACACTAATACACTGTACTCAATCCGACACAGGTTCGGCACAAAGCTTGGTCGCGAGGGCGTACCAGTCGTCGTCATCAAGGATCTCATGGGTCACGCTTCGCTTGACATGACGATGAGATACGTGTCAACTCAACTCACCGATCACCAACTGGCGATTGGCAAACTTTAGGCAAAGTATCTTTATACGTCTTTCGTTTTACATATAAAAACAAAGACTTAGCTAACCTACATACCCTTTACGAGTTTCACTGAGAAACTCGATAAGCACAAGTTAGCACAAAATACTGGTCTAAAGTTTTACTTAAATAGCCAACTGGTAAGTCAAAGATGTATCCATACCGTCCTTGACTTACTAGCTTGGCAAACAACTAAGGTAAGACTTATGGAAAACACACACGATAACAACGACGAACAGAACAACGAACCAACAACCAGTGCTTCGTCAGTCGAGCAACTAAAAGTGTTGGTTGATAATCCAACGCTGCACTCCGAGGTCATAGACTACAAGTCTTTGGATAAACCTAGCTTGCGTGAAGTCCTTATCGCTATACTTGAGGACAACCCTGCCACTGTCTTGATGTGCTATGCAGACATAACCGGCACAACTACTGTGGGCAGTAAGGAAGAGGCGGTGTTCATGTGCGCCGTGGAAGACGAACTCGTGGACATGTTCGCAGACAGGATAGTGGCGGCGTCTTTCATTAAGGGAGACATCGCAGGGGCACCCTACACTCACATTGTGTACGGCTACTCACCTCAACAACTCTTTGACGCAACTCTTGGATAGTCGGCTGGTATGACGAGACAACCTTTGGACTGTGAAAAGGAATTTGGTTTAAAAGTTAAGCCGATAAATCCAAATCAAAAGAAACAAAGTGCTATGAAAATGCGAACCATAGCCAAGAGCCGGCGCGAGAAGATCAAGTCTTCTCACGCTGCGAAAGCTCCATAATCTTGCGAACGCGCTCAATGTTATCTTCAATTCCATCGAAGTGACTGCGAGCGCGTTCGATTACTTTCGCCTTCCACTCCTCATTACGAAGCGCAAGCATCATGCCGCACACCAACAGGTCTGCGTCACTTAGCTTGGCGCTCATTGCTGCCCTCACATAGCCATCATCTTCGATAGCTATGCAGGGCACATTAGACGCAACACAAAGATCGCGCCTTACATAATCAAGGGCACTCATCTTACGCCTCTTTAACCAAGGCGTAAGTCTCTACCTTCTTGCCTGACTTGATGTACACGCAGGGCTTCTTACCGTTGGAGTAAATCAGCTTTGTCAGATACCCTTCCTGCACCATCCGATTTAGATAGTTTGCCGCTGCATTCCTGTGAAGGTGTGGCATTTCCCTAGATACGTCCACGCAATCGAACGCTATTCCATCACCAAAGTTCGAGCAGATATCAATAAAAATATCCTGTCGTATCGCTGCGCGCTCATCGAAGATTGGTTCTGGTGGCCTTCTGTCGCATGGAAGGGGTGGCCGAAGCATCCCCGATCCACTTGGGTTGGGTGTCTTTGCGTAAGTTCTTTCGAGCTTTAGCATCAGCTCTCCTAATCTCTGCTCGTTCATGCTAATCTCTCCTCTATCCACGCCATCGCTGTGCATATGTCGTCCCAAATTTCATCGTACTGCTCATCCCCTTCGGGAATTAAATCTTCACGGTAGGCGTGGAGTGCATCCCATACTGTCTCCAGCCATGTGTCCCAGTCGTTTGATTTCAATTCCATCACGCGTTCTCCTCTGTGGTTTCTATGACTTCAAAAGTGCCATCGTAAAACGACCAGTCGGGGTCGTCGCATAAGTCGACTGATTGGCCTTGCTCAAATGCCCAATCGTGCGCTTCGTCTTCGTTCGCAAACTTCCTCTTGGTTTTGTATATTTTCGTATTGGATAAGATTATTTCGTAGCTTTTCATGTCTTGCTCCTATAAAAAATGTGCCGACCAATCTTCGCAACCTTGCGATAGCTTGCCGCCCAGTACGGGCGAACATAGTCAGCGTGATAGTGGGTGCTGCCTTGCGTGGAGCGCAGCGTTACTCCGTCCATGAGCGCGTACCGCGCAACATGTATTGCTTGATCCCAAGCGAGAATGTCCTTGGGCTCGTCACTTTTGCCATCGCAATACCAACTGAACTGACAGCCGTTCTTGCTCGTCTGCTTCACCACTCCGCATATCGTGTTCGGGTAGCTCGTAGACTTCACTCTGTTTAACGTGACCTCTGCCACGGCGAGCTGTCCTCTCACGCCTTCCGAACGCGCTTCGTGATACAAGTTCAAGGCGAGGCAAGTCATCGGGATAGATAGAGATAGGCTTAACATGTACTCGTTCCTTCATGTTGGGAAAGGCGGCATCTATCTCCGCACAAATTTCCTGTATTTTTTCGTGATTGTTGTGCCGCACCCGTCGAACCTTCACGACGTATGCAACGTGCCACCAGAACGAGAGTGGTCTGCGCTCCCATAGGCGCAGCCACTCCTTCTTTGTTGTGGGCTGAATGTTGTAATGAAACTTAGGCAGATGCATGCTCTAGCTCCATTCGCAAAAGCATGTCGCCAAGGTGCTGTATCATTCTGCTCTGAGCATCAAAGACGCTGCGGTACATCAGCTTGTGGGTGAACATGTCGCTGGCATAATTTGCCTGATCGCCGAAACCGATGCCGATAACTTCGACACCTTCCGCTTCCAACGCACGCGAAACCGTACGGACGTGTTCGTGCGGTACGTCCCTGGTTTCCATGTCAGATACGAACAGCATGATGCGCCGTGCGTATTGCTGCTTTGAGATACGATACGCTGCCGCATTGAGTGCTGCTGCCATTGGCGTGTCAGTGCCGTGAAAGACTTTGTATCCAGCAATCTTTTCGCGAGCTTGATCTTTACGATCATGCACTTGCTTGAGTATGACGTTGCCCTCTCGCGACCACGCGCTGAACTCATAATCAATACCGCTACGCTGCAACAATTCGTTGAGCATCATGCCAAGCTTGCACGTACCTTCTGCACACATACTGGATGACGCATCCATCATCACACTCACGAGCGTTCGCTTGGTGCGTAGCACTTGCGTCTTGCGGAAGATGTCTGTCCGTCCTGCAATCAATGAGCTTAGGCGCTTGCTATCAACCCTACCCTCAGTAAGACCCGACAGCTTGCGGCGTTCCTCTCTTGCAAGAAACAATCTGGACAGTCGCATGATCTGTGAGATCTGCGTGACATCTATCACGGTTTCCCTTGCGATCCTCTTGCGCAACCTGTTCAGCTTCTTTCGGTCTGCCGCAAACTTGCGATACTTTTCGCCATGCCTTCGGTAAGGTACGATTGATCCGTTGCCCCATGCTTTTGGTGTACCAGCGTAGAACTCTCCCTTGTCGAGCCACTCTTCCAAGCTCTCCGACTGCTTGGATATCGAGAGGCTACCGCCTTCTAGTCCAGTCGGATTGTACGAGTGTGATATGCGCTGGGCTGCTTGTAGCATTTCGTCTGAGGATGGCGTCCATGCTAGTGCATCTTTGAGCGCTTCTCCCTGTCCACTTTCGGCTTGACTGCGATCGTTGCCATGATCGTCTTGTTGAGTAGCTCCGCTTCCATCGATATCTCCCTTGTCAGGCTCGACATCATCTCCAGCTCGTATGTTTGAAACATCTCCGCCATCGTCATCATCATTGCCTTGGTGTGTTCCGCCTCCATCGACTTCGCTATCTCGTTGAGCGACTGAATTTCCGTCAACGTTATGACCATCGTTCCCATCACCGATGTCAGTGTCTCCCGACCCTGTTCCAGAGCATCCATCTTCTCCTGCTCGGTCATGTCCTCCTCGTGCATTATCTGTGTCTTGATTACCATTTGCGTCAGCCTCCAATGCCTTATCATTTTGGGTGTTTTGTTTGTGCTGGTCGTCCTTTTCGTCCATCCAATCGCAAAGCCTGCGAGCCTGCACCAACGTACTTTCTGTGCTGTCACAGCCATTGATGACAGTGGCCCAGAAGTGCGCTTCCTGCGCTGTCTCATCGGGCAAACCATCCAGATATTTCTGCAACTCTGCCGATCTGTTACCCATCCACTTGCGCTGTATCTGCAACGCTGCGTAGTGAACTTCTGTCCACCATTTTTCGCAGCGTCCACCCTCAGCAATCTCTGCGTTGTTTCCCCCGATCACCACATCCGTGACGTTCGATATGTGACGCAAGAACGATGGATATTCTGGAATACTCTTGCGTTCGATCACCGCATCTTCGAGGCAGTTCCAAATACTTCGCAGCCTGTCGCTGCAAATCGTAGCTGCCCACAACTCCATGTCCGTGTGCCTGATGTGGGCTACCTCATGGATGTGATAGCCACGATAGACTGACTGCTCGACGTTGGATAACTTTGCTTCCAGAGGCAGCGCGGGCAGGAAGATATTCTTCCCATCCGTAGCGCCGCCACTGCCCTTAAATTCTGTGTGAATGTCGCTGTTACCCATGATGCGACTGATGCGGCGCAGCTCCTCGCGCAACGCCAACGGGTTTTCATTACTAAACATTGTTGTTTCTCCTAAGTTGTCACGCGGTCGCCAAGACCAACGATCACTGCTCGTTGCTGCTCATCGACGCGATTGGTTAAGTTGAATGTGACTGCTCGCTCGAACGCTAAGTCCAAGCCAACGTGCGGCTCCCATTTGTGGATCAGGTTCGCCAATACGAACGTGTTCCTTGGGCTGAGAGGCTCTTGTATTTCGCCTGTCTTGAAAGCTGCCCGATACTTGCTGATGAAATCCTTGAGCCTGTCAGCCGCAGGCTTCGTAAGTTCGTGTGTCTTGCAGATCAGCTTAACTTCTGCATGCGCAGACAGGTATTCCATCTTGATAAAGACGTCGTACCTGTTGCGTGTCGCTGCCGACTGCGACTGCACTGCACTGGCGTAAAGCCCCGACATGTCACCCGAACCCGCACTGTTCGCAGTCGATACGATACGAAAGTTCGGATGCGGTACGATGGTACGGCCACCATCTTCGAGCAGTCGTAAGCATCCGTGTTCCAGTACCGGCTGCAAGACATACGCAATGTCCGGTCGTATCGCATCCGCTTCGTCCAACAACAAAGTCGATGGCTGCTGCATTGCTCTGGGCAAAACCCCGTCAACAAACTTGGTAACTTGTTTGCCTTCCTCAATTACGACAGCGTGCGTACCTACGAACTCGGTACGAGTGATGTCCGTATCGAAGTTGACACGATGGTTCATCGTACCAGTACGGGCATCGACTTGCTGTGCGAACGTAGACTTACCGCAGCCTGTGTCGCCGTGTATCCAGCAGTTAAGATTGTCCTCTCGTGCTTGCAGATATGTAGCTAAGTCGCTGTCCACGAATACGTGATGCGGATCGATGACCGGAACGAATGGGTTCGGGCTGTCCCAGTTCCAACAGGTAATCTCTCTGGGTAAGAACTTGCTCTTGTTGTTCGGGAACAAGTCGCTTGTTCGCATCTTAACCAAGCGGCCCTTGGGTATGTCATCCGAAGGCTCGATGACGTTGGCTGTCTTGCCAAGCTCGTCTATCTGAGCCCGTAACTGTTGGATGTAACCCGCTTGGCTGTCATGCGACTTGAGCAGCGTGTCTAGGTTGTCATGCTTGCCGTATGTCGCTTGGCTCAACGCACTGTTGGCGATGGGCAGCAAGTCTTTGTTGAGCGCAATCGCCTCTACCTTGGGCTCTTGTACAACTTCTTGTACAACTTTGGTGGTCGGCTCGTCGATAACCTTGGGCGAAAGATCGTACTCGCGTTTCAGCCCGTCCGAAACAAGATCATCGATGTCCATACCCATGATGTCTTCGAATGTTTCGGCTGATGCAGTCACCATAGCTTCTGTCATGGGCCAGTAGTACGGATTGATCTGGTCGAAATCTGATTTGGTATTGAAGCCTTCGATCATTGAGCCGTGTATCATCCGTAGTGCGGATGGGTTGCTTGCCACTGGTAGGATCACAGCCAACAGTTCTGGGCGTAGGTTGCGCAGGAACCCCGACTTACTGAATGAAGTAGTCTTCTTGTACTTCGGGCAGTCGCTGTTGGTTGTTAGTTCGCTCGTGCGAAACGCCTCGACCAAATCTTTGAAGCTCAACGGGTCGTACCCGTTAAGGTTCAGACACTTGGTAAGGAACGTCGCCCGGTTTACTGGCGTTAGTTGTTCTAGTATCATCTTAGTTGTTAGCATTGTTGCTTCCTCGTTTGTTTATAGTTGGTGAATACGCAACTAAAGATGCGTTGTCAAATAAAACACACAAAAAAACCGCCCTTAAGGCGGCTGACGTACATCTTTAGTTGCGTAAGGGTTTGGTTATGGTTGCTTCATAACCTTAGTGAAAGCATCTCTGACGATGCTATCTATATCCCGCCAATTCGTGCAGTCTTCGCCTAACATTGGCTCAGGAATTTGCGGGAATGTTTTCTCAAGCCAAGGCTTCTGCTTATCCAGTAGCTTTTGCTTGTCGTTTGTGGTCGCTCGTATCATTTCTTGCTCCCTTTGTTGCTCCAAGCATCCATGTCCGCTTCGTAATATGCTTGGTCAAAATCGTATGCGTGGTTGTATCTGTATGGTGACGATTGATCGTCCTCTGTGTCTCCTTTCGTTGGCATAAGGTTTACAATTTCTTCTGCGATCTCCTCCACGTTGTAGCCGCACTGCTCTAGGAACTCAGCGATTTCTTCGTGGTGGTCGTACACAAGGTCAGCCATCGTTGCTTGGTAAGCGCCCCCACTACCTCGTGCGGAGGACGACCAGTGATATAAGTCTTCGGGGTTGCGCTCTATCGTGAGCGCATTGAAGCTACCGCTACACAAATTCTGTCGCAGCTTCTCAGCAAAGTCTAAGTCCTGTCGCTCCATGCTCGTATGCTGATCGAAGTAACCGACACTGACGTTGGTACACTCTGGGACAACGTACTTGTACTCGTTGCTGTCCGTGTACGAACCGCCGTTGTCGCACTCCATGTCGAGCCCGATTGCATCTGACAGGCTGTACGCAAACTCATCGCTGCATGTACGTTGGCCCGACTGGTGGGTGATGATGCTCTTGTAGCCCTTGCGGTCGAACGAGATAGCAGCGTCGATATGTTGGAGCCAGTCAGGATTGCGAGCGACTAGCTTGCGCGAACCGTTGCATCCCGTTTCTTCTTCTGCATGTATGACGTACACACCCTCGATACCGGCTTGGATCATGCACAGCATGAGCCACATGCCTGTCGCACAGTCAGCGCCAAGGCATCCTTGCCGATTGGATTTGTGAAGCTGGGCATGCAAGAACGCACTCTCGACTTTGACTGTCTTGTACGTGTGGTTCAGAAAGCTTGGCGTGTAGCTGTTGTAGAACTTACCAACGTAAGATTTTGTTGGCGCTGGCTTCGTAGACTTCACGATCTTATCTTCTGCGTAGCCTCGCATGACGTTAACTTTTTGCATGCCATCGGTGCGATGCACGCTGTCGTGATGCGACATCCACGCTACTCTGGGCTTGTCACCGATAATCTTGATGTAGTTGCCATCGTCATCGGGCTGTCCGAATACGGGCACCAAGTAACGATTGACGAAATTAATGTGAGATTGACTGCCGTGGAAACGCTTGTAGCCAAGCATGTCTACGAGAGTGGTGATCGTTAATGTGTTTTGTAGTGTCATGTTACTAACCTTCCAGTTCGTTCTTCATTTGTTCTGATAGTGATTTGAGCAGAGCATCAAAGTCTGCGTCTACGTCGATCATAATGAGGACGTTTGTGCGGCAATGCGTAAGCGTGGGCAAAATGAGCGTGGTGTCTTCGTGATCGCCTTCAAAGTCGATGGTTGGAGTGTTGCTGTGTGGATTTTGATACAGCACATCCATCATGCGCGCTTTTTCGGTGTTGTTGAGCGACCTCATCTGCATGGTGTGGTTTTCGCTTGATCGGCGTCGTGCCTCGCGAATGTGCATTGGCTCAGTACAGATTTGTGCAGTCACTGGGTTTTTGCGTATGGCTATGATCGGAATTTGTAAACTGTACCACTCACCATCAACGCAGTATGCTTCGTCCGAGACGTGATCTTCGTGGTAGTAATTAAACGTAGTCTCGTAATCATATGGGCTATGATGATCGTGTTCACGACGGCTAAAGGGTACATAAATGTGATTTACTTCAATCGCATCTTCGCGAAGAACTTCCCAATCGCTTGCTTCGCATGTCACGTAGCGATCGTTGTAACACTCGTCACAATAGCTGTATCCATCGTCATCTGTGCGATAGTCATCGCCCCTAAGATTTTCTTCGCAACTCTCACAGTGATGCGAAGGCTCAGTGTCCATGAAGCCGCTTGTACTGCTCGCGCCTTCATAATCTGTGCCTTGGACGAAACAACTCTCTCCGCCTTTGGTAGCGTCAGTGAAGCGCCTGATGCTCATGTCCAGATATGGCATGAACACTGAGCTACTGTCTTGGCTGTGGTCTACGCGGCGAACCGTAAAGTTGGGCCAGTCGCTTCTATCAAGACTTGGACGATAGCCGTTCTCCTTGAAGAACTCGTCTATTATGAACACAGACTTCATGCTCGTACCGTAGATTGAACTACACACATTGTCGGTCGGCGAGTAACAAGCGCGAGAAGAAACGCGCTTCTTCTCGTCTAGTGTGTACGCAATGTGCATGTACTCGCAGTTGGTTGCGAATATTTCGGCTGGGTGCATACCTTGACGCTGCCACCTAACACCAACTTCATCTTCCCACCATCGCATGCAACTGTTCGATAGGGCTTTCGACTGGTTGCGGCTTGGCAACTCCATGTGAGATATGTCTGTCTCAGGCGTGAAGTTGTTGTCTGTAGCGTAAGCCTTGCGAAAGTGTTCGGCAGTGCAACCGTGGATAAGCGTAAATGCCATCGGGTTGTAAGCTGTGTTGTACATGCGGAAGAAATCCTCCACTTGCTCATCGCGCAACGGAAACAATTTGCGGATGATCTTGGCGGGCTTGCCTCGGACACGACGATCACGCCCTTCGGCCATGACGTCTGGTATGTACGACAGTTGCATCGGGTCTACAGTTGATGGGCGAAGATCGTGAAGTATGCAGATGGACAGCATGTCTTCGAGCAGATCTGACCACTCGTCGTAACGCGCGCCAACTCTCGATTGGATGTAATCCAGGTCGCATGACTTGCGAACCATGCGAAAGATCTCAACGTTGAGCTTGATCCTACCGTCTGGGCAGTCCGACATGGGCTTGTTGCTGCGCAGAAGCATCCGCTCTCTGGTGTAATGCTCGTCTGGCCTTTCCGAATAACCGAGCGCAATGTACGCATCATCTAGCTTGTTGATGACGTTTCTGATGCGCTCGTCGGTGACGTCGCTTTCCTCTGTCTTCAAGAACGCATTCGTGCGTGTTGTAAGTAACTCTCCCATTACCATTCTCCTCTTTGTTGTGTGTGTGGGAAGTGCCAGCACTCGCCGGTTTGCCATTGGCCGTTGGGCATGTACTGAATTTCACCGCAGCCAAGGAACGCGTTGACCGCGACCCAGAAAATGAAAGCTGCTGTAGTGGTGATCGTTAAGACCCATAGAATTGCGTTGGTTACGCGCAAACGGGTATTGTCCACGGCAAGATGCCGCGCAAATGCTGTACGCATTGTAGTCTCCTGTTATGTTGGGGTTGTCATGCAGAAGCTGCATGGGATCGGGCAGTTGTTAGCTGCCCTCACCGATGAAGCCTCAATGTGCGCATTTCATGTGTGCATGTTACGCTCATGCAACTCCGACATCGTGTGCCAAAGCTCGACGTCGGTGGCTTTGTTGATTTGGGTGTGGAGCCAATCGCCTGTGCGACTGTGTTCGTACAATCCCTTCTCCCTGCGGTCGAACATAAGATCGGCTGCCATGTACAAGCGCTCCTCGTATGTGTTGAACGTGTCTCCGTTGATGCGCAGTTGGTGCTGCGTGATCTCGTCAACGGTGTCGTAAAAGTCTCCCACGCCAAACGTGCTTAACGCCTTGAGTACGAACGTGATCGGGGTCTTGTCGTAATCGCCTGTGTGACGTGGGTTGGGTAGTGTCAGCATGATGTCTCCTATTCTGCTGGGCTGGTTGTCGGCTGATACGCTCGATAAGCGCATGAGACGAAAACCAAAAAAAAAGGCGCCCCCGAAGGGACGCCGTTTGTGCGATCATGCGTTGCGCGACTGCATGAACGCTGCGATCACGCTTGCAAGGCCAGTCGCGAAGTCCTCTTGCGCAGGCGCAGCCGCCTCCGCAGGAGCAGGAGCAGGAGCCGCAGGAGCCTTCGTGGGCATCTGCGTGATCGCGCCTGAACTCAGGCCCGCGAGAAGCTCCGCTTGCGTCATGGCCTTGGCCTTGGGCGCAGCCTTGGGCGCGAGAGCCGCGAACGCATCCTTGCGCTTGTCAGCGTCCTTGATGGCGAAAGCCTTCACATGCGCGATCTTGCCATCGCGGATGTACTCGCTCAAGCGCGCCCACGTCTTGCGCTCGGACGCAGCGGCCTTTTGCGCGATTGCGGCTGCGAGCGCGGTTGCGATCTCAGGGGTCTTTGCGGTTGCGTATGAGTGCGCCCAATCGCGTGAAGTGGGTGCGGGTGAAGTCGTTTGTGTGTTTGTGCGTGCCATGCTGGCCTCCGTTTGTGAACATAGGCCCAGCCTTCCTTGGCTGGACAACTGTTAATTCCCAGAACGAAGTTCGTCGGTCGTGGACGACCACGCACTCACGCGCATGTAAGATGCTGAAATGATTACCACGCACCCATGTTCCAACGCGCTCGAAGCAAGTTTGAAAACGTTTTTCGGCCCTCACATGCGATCCACTTCCTGCATAGAAACAGGTTTTTCAATGAAATCAATGGTTTATGCCCCTGAAATTGCACAATCCGTGCATGGGGGGGGCTACCCCCGACCCCCAAAGCCGGTTTTCGACAATCGCCATTTCCGACCCCGCGACTAATCTGAGCAAAATTGAAAATTTAGGAGTTAAATTTAATGCCAAATAATCCAAAGGGCCGACTAAGCCCACACAACGGCAAAAAGCTTACACCAATGCAGGTCGCGAATATGCGCTCTGGGCTATACAAACGTGTAGAGTTCCAAATAGACGAGGCTCACGCCGTAGTTATGGGCGAGAAGGACTGGACGCCGACACAAGCTCGCGTTTTCTCAGCCCTACTAAACAAGGTAATGCCCGACCTCACCGCACAATTCGTACAACACGAACACACGGTACAAGAAAGCCCAGACAAGATGTCTCGTGAGGAGCTTGAGCGCATCGCTTCGGGCGTGAACCAGATCATAGACGCTGACACTGTGGAAGCCGACACATGAGCCTCACCCCGCAAGCTGCTGCGCGTCACCTCTTAGCCTTGCGCAAGGCGGAGGAGAGCTTCGAAGGCTTTGTTAAGCTGCATAACCCCACTTGGAAAATTCCGCTATTCCACAAGACGATGATTAGGGCGCTAGACGCTTTGGAGAGGAACACCCTCACCAACCAATTCAACACGCCCGCTACAGAAAGACACAAGTCAACCGCAATTCCTGTGCGAAACTTGCTCATTACTATGCCCCCTCGCCACGGCAAATCTACATTCGGTTCGGTCTTGTTCCCATCCTACTTTATGGCACGCAAGCCCAGCCGCTTTCTCATGTCCACCTCTTACAACTCCCAGCTCGCCACAGACTTCGGTCGGCAAGTCCGAGAACTCGTAAACGACCCCCTGACGGGGCAAGCCTACTCAGACTTTGAGATGTCCGCTGACAGCCGCGCAGTTGACCAGTGGCGCACGACAAGCGGCGGAGCCGCGTACTTCATCGGTATCGGCGGAACCACCTCTGGGCGGGCCGCAAATCTGCTCTTATTCGATGACCCTTTCAAATCACGCGAGGACGCGGAATCCGCCACTCAGCGCAACAAGGTTTGGAACTACTATGTCTCCGCGCTTTCCACCCGCCTACAGCCTGACATAGACGGAGTGCCCCCAGCTCAGATCGTCATCTTAACTCGTTGGCATCCCGACGACCTAGCTGGACGCCTCATGCAAAGTGACGACTGGAACGAGGGGCGGTGGCATCATATTAACTTCCCTGCCATCGAAACTAAGCGCACGGCAGACAAGAAAAGCCGTGCATCTCTACCAAAAGACGACCCAGAATACATGTCTGGCACGGATTTACAGAAGGTTAGCCCTGCAAAACGCTACATTCACAGCACAAAGAAGCAAGCATTGTGGCCCGAACGCTTCTCTTTGGAGGATTTAGAGCGCAGAGAACGCCTAAACCCACGCGAATTTGCCTCATTATACCAGCAAACGCCCTATATTGTGGGCGGAAACATGATAAAAGCGCATTGGTGGCGTACATTTCCGTCTGATTTAAAGCCAGAAACCTTCTCAACCCTCGTAATATCCGCCGATACAGCCTTCAAAGCTAAAACTACGTCCGATTATTCGGTGATGTGCGTCCTTGGAATGGACACAACTGGCGATATTTACCTTGTTGACGTCATCCGCGAGCGGTTTGAGTTCCCAGAACTAAAGCGGCGCATGATAATGCTGAACAATAAGTGGCGCGGCAAGGGATTGCGCGGCATTTACATCGAAGACAAAGCCAGTGGGCAGTCCCTTATCCAAGAACTCAAGCGCGAGAGCGGCGTATCTGTCATTCCTTACAAAGTATCGGGCGATAAAGTCTCACGCCTCAACGCGGTTCTCCCACTCATAGAAGGCGGTCGCGTATTCCTGCCAGAGAACGCGCCGTGGATAGATACCTTCTACGAAGAGTGCCAGACTTTCCCATCGGGCACGCACGACGACCAAGTAGACGCTCTGTCTATTGGGCTGGATGTCCTAGCCAGAACGCCTAGCTCTGGCGATTACTTTGCGCCAGCCGCCATCAACCAGCTTGACTCAAGTTCTTGGCTGACAGGCGCATCCAAAACCGAGTGGAGAAACTGGGGTGAGTAGGGACGACTTGCTAACCGCAAAGAT
>Ga0181377_1000183_pt1 | contig 25140 bp, 35 predicted proteins | sample LowvirmetaG_9_FD_130160 | JGI IMG/M metagenome (GOLD analysis project Ga0181377, IMG submission 130160) | Marine viral communities from the Subarctic Pacific Ocean - Lowphox_13 viral metaG | ecosystem: Environmental > Aquatic > Marine > Oceanic | place: Subarctic Pacific Ocean | collected...
AAACATTCCACGTGAGATGTGGGACAGTGTGATGACAGTTGAAAAGTCACCACTACGTAACTTAGACCCTATGGTAGGTCATATGATCTTTCAATGTCTATTCTTTATTTGGAGTGGTATCTTTGCTTTAATGGTAGGAAGCTATATTGCTTTTGGTATTAGTGCAGCCTTCCACATATTGCTTATCAGTGGTATTACAATCACAGTTGTAACATATCGTGCAGCAGAAAAGAATCCAGAGTCCTTGAACACACTATTAAAATCAGGACGAAAATATAATGGCCGTGCTAATAACGGCGAACATGAATAATTAAGAATATAGGGACTGTAGCTTAGTGGTAGAGCAAGACGCTCATAACGTCCAGGTCGTAGGTTCGATCCCTACCGGTCCCACCAAATAAACGGAGAACAAAGATGAGTAAAGTAGGAACAAAAGTACCAGATTGTACTTTTAGGATTCGTGTTAGAGACGAATCTATTGGCGGAGATAACCCTTTCCGTTGGGAAGATAAAACTACATCAGACTATTTTGGTGGGAAGCGTGTAGTAGTATTTTCATTACCAGGTGCATTTACACCAACGTGTAGTACATATCAATTGCCTGGATTCGAAAATAATGCACAAGAATTTTACGACAAAGATATTGACGATATCTATTGTGTGAGTGTAAATGATTCATTTGTTATGAACAAATGGGCAGCAGATCAAGAACTTAAAAATGTTAAAGTTCTACCAGATGGAAACGGAGAGTTTACTGAAGGATTAGACATGCTATCATGTTTTACTGCTCGTGGTTTTGGATGCCGTAGTTGGCGTTATGCTATGATTGTAGATGATGGTTTAATCATGCAATTCTTTGAAGAACCAGGCCGTGTGAAATGTGCATTTGATAATGATCCAGAGCGTGATACTGACCCATATACTGTAACTGATCCAGAGTACATTCTGAAGCAGATTTAGGTACTATTATGCTACATAAAATATCAGATATGATTTATCTTGTAGAAATCATGCATAAAAAGGCTCAACAGCTACATTCTATTAAATACGGGGGATATGTGAAAACACAAGAACGTGATGATCATGTCGACAATTTAATTAACGAAATTCAGTCAATGGCTCATAAAATCTCAACAGATACAGAGCCATATACGAAGGGAGAATAAAATGTTTAATTGGATAAAAAGTAGAAGCGGAGAACGTACATCTTGGGATGGCGTAGCTCTTATTGCAATGGGTGTAATAGCACTTATGTTCCAAGGACTAATGGTATGGGCTGCATATGCAGCTATTGCATACGGTCTGTGGACATTCTGGAAATCAGAGTAAGCTATACCTATGGAGATAGTTCATAAGCATATCATTTTGCGAATTGAAGCAAATGATCCACCTAATGAACATGATCTCAAAGAGTGGATGAAAACATTAGTAGATAAGATTGGTATGAAGATTCTTGCTGGTCCTATTAGTGCAGACATTACTACAATAAAGGGCAACAAAGGCCCAACATGTGCGGTGGTCATTGAAACATCGCACATGGCATGCCATGTATGGAACGAACCAGATCCAGCACTAATACAATTAGATGTATATACATGCGGACCTTTTGACCCTAATGCTGTTATAGAACATATACAAGCATGGGATCCAGTAAAGGTAGAATACAAATACTTAGACCGAGAATTTGGACTAAAAGAAATTTCTATTGACAAATAGTAAAATTTACGCTAAACTGTAAGAATTAACAATTTACTTAGGAGCGTAAAATGCAAACGTATGATATAGACGGTCTAACTTATATGCAAATCGTAATGTTAGAGCATATGCAAGAATTACAATCTCAAAAAGAATGTTCAGATTTCATTGCTAGTCTAAATCCAGCACAACTCAAAATGGCTAAATGCTTACAAACGTTGCTAAAACAAATATACTCAGAAGTAGAAGGAAATTTGGAGGCGACACAATGACTATGCATTTAGTTGGTCCTTATATGACCACAACAAAATATAATCGTAAACAGAAAAAACCCAATGCTAAAGTAGCAAAGGCACAAGCTGAACATGAAAAATGGTTACGCAAACAAGGTGTGCATCCTGAACAAATAGCTGCAAGGAAAGCAAAACGTGGTGATATCAAAACATTAGATATTCCTGATTACGCAGAGCACCGTCCAAATTTACCCACAAGCGACAAAGTATGCGGACATGGTCCTGCACGAGAAAGTAATACGTACAGTGGTGAACGTCAGCTACTTGGTATTGCTACAATGCACAAAAGTAATATGGTACCTATCTTTGCTGATAAAAAAGAAGATGCAAAAGACATTGCAAGTATGAGACGATAGTAATGAAAAAGTATGCAGTGAAAATAAATCTGTCAGTAGATGACTGGATCTATGTCACAGAAGATAGTGGCATAGGTGGTGGTAACTGTTGGGATCTAAAGCCTGTGTTGTTTGTATCAGAAAGCGAAGCTGAACGCTATGCTAAAATATGGCGAAAAAAATATAATGACGGCCGCTACGTACAGGTTGTTCAATATGAAGAAGAAATTTATCAATAAATATTCAAAATAAATGTTGACATCATATGTTATGATGTGCTATATTCATATAGTAAACACAAAACATAAGAGGAATAAATGATTAATAAAAAACTAAAGAATGAAGAAGAAGAATTAGAAGCCAAAGAGATAAGTGATGCCGTAAAAGAATACCTAGCTAATGGTGGAAAGATTACACAATGCGCTCCCAATGCACGAACAGAAGACTTACAAGTTGGACAATGGGGACGTAGGAAAGCAAAGCCAAAGGCCAAGAAAAAATGAACCAATCTATGTTTGTACCTACTAGCCAAGGCGATGTAGAAATTAATATTCAAGGAAAACGCAAGGTACTTGTAAAGTTATCAGGCGGAGCAGATAGTGCAATTTTATTATTCATGCTTGCAAAATATAGAACAGAATATAATCCAGATATTGAGTTTATTATTACAAGTTCTAATCATGCAGGAAGGCCTTATCAATTTGAGTTTGCTCAAAAAGTTATGGAAGTAGTTGAACGTCATTACAGTTTAGGTAATTATGAACATGTACAAAATGATAATAGGGGTGGTGAACATTACGATGTAGATATGGAGATAATGAATCTCCCATTACTTGAAGACGAACATACTATACAATTTATGGGCATAACAGCCAATCCTAGTGTAGATGAACTTCAAAAATATGAGGACACTCCAGAAGGCTATGAGGATATGGTGCAACACCGTCCACCAGAAAGAGATTTAGATTTTGCTGATCGCTATCCTGTTAAAGAGATAGAATTTGAACCAGGTGTATTTAGGTTTAACAGACCTTTTACATTAATTAATAAAAAGGCAGTAGCTGAAATATACGACTACTATAATATGAGAGAAGAATTATTTCCAATCACTCGTAGTTGTGAACATACTACAATGGACTTTACTAAGCATTGTGGAGATTGTTGGTTCTGCCATGAAAGACGATATGGTTTTGGACATTTTGATCCATTACTAGGAATTTAAAGAGGTACAACGGTTAGACTCCCTTATGTTTGTGCAACTTACACCGAAACCCACAGTGTACTAACCGTGCTGTGGGTTTCACCTTTCTTAAAAAATATAAAAGAAAAGGCTTGACAACCAATGTACTTTGCTTTATAGTATAAGAGTAAGTTAAATAATAAGGATTAAAAATGAAGAATATTACTAAAAAAGATAAAGTCATACTCACAGACTGTGATGGAGTTGTACTTGATTGGGAACTAGCTTTCCAAGAATGGATGACAGAACAAGGTATGACAGCCGTAAAGCCTGGTGTATATGATATTGGTGAGCTTTATGGAATCACTAAAGCTGAAGGTAAAGCATTTGTTAAACAGTTTAATGATAGTGCCTGGGTTGGCTTTCTCCCTGCAATGCGGGATGCACGAAGTGGTGTTGCTAAACTTGTAGAACATGGTTATACATTCATTGGTATTACAAGTTTGTCTTTAGACAAAAAAGCTCAAATGCTACGGATTAGTAACCTCAAGAACTTGTTTGGACAGAATGTTTTTAATGAAGTTGTGTGCTTGGATACAGGTGCTGATAAAGATGAGGAACTTGTCAAGTATGACGGTACTGGTTTGTATTGGATCGAAGACAAAGTAGAAAACGCAGAGTGTGGTCTCAAGTATGGCTTGACATCAATTCTCATTGCTCATGAACATAATAAAGATCATGCAGATGGAATTACTCGGTTAGATGATTGGGCAGCAATTGCTGAACATATTATTAACAGTTGAGCAGGCAAACTCTTTAAGTCACTGTTTTAAATATCTTCGTCACCGTATATGTCCAATACTTCACTTACAGCAGGGTGTCTTTCGACATCTCTCTTGCTGAATTCAACGACTCCAATCATGCTACTTCCTTTACTTTTTAGCAAATTACAGAAGTCTTTGAGTCCATTGTCCTCATAACCTCTATCATGCTGTGCAAGGTCTCCTGTCACAACAATTTTACTATTCTCGCCAATACGTGTAAGTAGCATTTTCATTTGACTTGGTGTAGCGTTTTGCATTTCATCTGCAATAATCCACGCATTTTTAAATGTACGCCCACGCATATAGGCTAATGGTGCAATTTCAATAACATTGTCACCAACCATAAATTCAATTTGCTGTGGTGACCAATATTCTTCCATTACATCAAATATTGGTCTTGTCCATGGTGCCATTTTTTCTACTAGAGTTCCTGGCAGGAAACCATGTTGTTCATCAACGCTGACTGCGGGCCTTGTTATAACCAGTTTATCGCATTGTCCTGTTTTTAGTGCATTAATTGCTGCTAAAACCCCTAGCATTGTTTTACCTGTACCTGCAGGTCCCATTGCGAATACAATGTTGATGTTATCGTTTTCAAGAAGATCGAGATATTCTTCTTGAGCAATGCTCTTGGGTATGATTTGTACGTGTTTATCACGTCTTTTATAATTTTTTACTGAAATGACATCGCTTTGTTCTTGTTGATGCCTTTGTTTTTTTGTTGTTTGAGCTCTTTTAGCCATGTTTACTCCTATTCATAGGTTGTTATTATCGTTAGACTGTTTGCCTGCTCGTATGTATTTACTAAAGAATAACTGCTATTAACTACACATACATAAAATGTATAAATAATACTGTAAGGAAAATTCAAATGGATCAAAATTATATTTTAGATACTCTAAAACAAAATATTAGTAAAAAGAGTGCATTGGACACTCTAATGGATATGGAGCGAGTATTAGACAATCTTAACATCTATGCTTACAAAAATTGGATAGAAGGTGAGATTGTAGAAGGGCCGCATATAGATAGATATTGGGTAACAGTAACTCTTATGTACCCTCAAAAACTCATGCCAGATCCTGAAGGTGCAGAGAGACTTCTTAAAAATAATTGCAAAGTTTACTATGCAAAAGACATTTTAGTAAGTGCCGCAAAATTAATGACTCCTGATGATAGTGATACTCGAGACGGTGCAGATGGCATGAGACCAGGTCAAGCACGTGCAAAGAGAGTTGAAACTCCAGTATGGTTAGTAACAATAGAACTACCACGTAAGTTTATGGACGGGTATGCAGATGCCGCTGTTGGTGTTGACAGACAAGATGTAGACAGTGATGCAGTAACAAAAGCATATGACCAAGGTTTAACAGACGAGGAAAATATTCAAGATGCTGAATGAAGGAATACAAAATAACGATCTCGATAGTCTTATCACAGACACAATTAGTATAGATCAATTTAAAAGTAAAATTGGAAATGATGAAAATGTTGTTGTGGTTGCATTTGAGGTAATGGATAAAGAACCTGCTAAAGATTTAAGTATGTTTTTAGAAACAGGACATGATTTCTTAGATGTAGATATTAGCCAAGGACCAAACAAAAATGGAAAATACAATGTATTTGTCGAACTAGACAGAGATAGTAAACTTTTTTTCAATATTGAAAAACTACTTAAAGATGTTGAAAGAGTTGATAACAATTGTTGTGACTTTAAATTTACCAGTTACAAAAACACAACGCCTACTCCTTGGAGTAAGGAAAACTTTAGTAGTAGAGTTATAGATAGTAGTTTGGATTATGTAAAAACATATAACAAACAAGCCCAAGAAATTTCAGAACGTATTAAATTCCTAAATGAATATTAATGACCAAAACTCTAATAACACTTGGATGTAGTTTAACTCCATACCTAGACGGACAGCCTACATCATGGGCAAAAAAACTTAAAGAACACTTGTGTCCAGATAAACATATACAATTTTCATTTAATGGAGGTGGAAACCAACAGTTACTTGATTATCTTGATCAGTATATGTTAACAAATGATTTAAAAAATACCACAATAGCATACCAACTTACTGGAATTGCTCGAACTGGTGGTATATATAGTGATGATATCTTATTTAGAAATAATGTAACTTTGGATCCAAAAGATATGATGCCTGTTGGCGGAAGTCCTGACGGGCGTTGGCAAAAAAATGATTGTTACTTTGGTAGTAAAAAAACTACAATATGGACTGGCAAGTACTATGATTTAAAAACAAATCAAAGGCGGCTACATGACTCAGATATATTATTAACCAGAGTAGTAAGTAAACTTTGTATGTTATCAGCAGCAGGAGTAAATGTTTTTGTGTTTAGAGGATGGACAGGCGCACTTGCTGACGATATAGATAGATGGTGGCCTGGAGCGACTGCAAAAAAAACTATTGAACGTTGGACCAAATGTAAAAAAGCATTTGATACGTATGGGGTAGACTATATTGACGAATGTTTAGTTGACTGGTGTAAAGAAAATAATTTAGAATTTCTTGATGATTGGCATCCAAATTTGTATTCGCATAGCTTGTTTTCAGAAAGTTTTATTGTACCAAAGTTTACATAAATACAATATGGCTAAAGAAGAACCTATAACAATAACAGGAATAATTAAAGAGTGTATGCCAGGTGCTACATTTAAAGTAGAACTAGAAAATGGTATCACTGTATTAGGCATAGTTAGCGGTAAAATCCGTAAAAATAAAATCAAAATCCTTTCAGGAGATAAAGTGGATTTGGAAATGACTCCCTATGATCTAACAAAGGGAAGAATAGTATTTAGGTATAAGTAAATGTTTGCTAAAATTAAAGTATATTTAATCATGTTTGCAGCTTTCGCAGCATTTGCTGGTGTCGCTTATTGGTATTATATGGACACACAGAAAGCATTACGTACCTATGCAGAAAATCAAGGAAAATTGGAAGGTGCTATTGCAATACAAGCACAAGCCAACCAAGCACTTGCAAAAGATTTGCAGAATATGCAAAAAGCATTTAACACACTCACAGTAGAATTTGAAGCTGCTCGCAAACAAGTCGAGGATGTAGAAAAACTATTTGTACAAGGTACTGACGGTAGAGATATGTCAGTAGGAGAACGTGCAGTAGAAGATCCTGAGTACATTGAAAAAGTGTTAAATAAAGGTACAACAGAGTTGTTTAGATGCTTTGAAATATTAACAGGAGCAGAAGTAGGAGATGAAGATGCACAAGCCAAGTATGTTACTTGCGTTAATGCTATCAATGATGGTTCTAACTAGTTGTTCTAGTGTACCACAATCTATAGCGATAAGATCCGCACCATTGGAAAAACCAAAGTTGGAACTTCCAAGTGTAGATAGATTCTCTCAACGACCATTGAACTGGATTGTACTGACCCCTGATAATGTAGAAGATGTTTTTGAAGAACTGAAGAACGAAAACAAACAAATCGTAGTATTTGCTGTAGACGAAAAAGGTTACGAAGCACTAACTTTAAATGTTACTGACTTATTGAAGCTTGTAAAGCAGCAAAATGCAGTGATAACAGCCTATAAACAATACTATGAAAAAGAACAATAATAACCCTTGGGACATATTAAAAATTCGCCCCAACGCAAGTTTGCACGATATAAAGTCTGCATATAAATCACTTGCAAAAAGATATCATCCAGACAGCGGCGGTACGATAAAGCAATGGCTATCAATTAGTACTGCATACGAGGCTATAATGAACAAAAAGCACGTGCCTGTTGTAAACGCTCCAGATACAAAAATGGTTAATTTAAGCCTTAGTATTCATCAACAAGTTCATGGACTAAATGAAATTATATCTGTTGACATTAATGGGGAAGAAGTATATATTAATGTAAGTGTACCTCCAGGCGCTCTCAAAGATGACAAATTTTATATCAGAGACGGCAAGAACAAATATATTATAAACATAAAGGAACTGAGCCACCCAGAATATACAAGACGTGGACTTCATCTAGCTACATATAAAAAGTTAGACTTTATCAATTTATTAAGGAGACGTCCTTTTATTATACTTGGACCAACAGGCAATTATATAGAAGTTGAAATACCATTGGACATAATGAAAGACACAAATATAATTACAGTACTTAATGAAGGACTGTATGACAGAAAAACAAAGAAACGTGGTAATTTGGTAATCCATGTAGATGTAAACATACCAATACTAACAGAAGAAAACTTAGAAAGTTTTATAACAAGGTTAAGAAATGACTGATATTGAACAAATTTTACTTACTGCTATAGATTTGGCTAAAAAATTTAAACATGACTATTTGACTATAGAGCACTTGACAGCGGTGGTGCTTGATGATCCGCAAATAAGAAATATGTGTTTGGAAATTGCGGCAGATCATGAAGGACTACAGGTGGCCCTAGTGCAGTTTTTAGAACATGATTGCAAAGAGCTTGTTACTAATCCTATTGAGGAACCATCTCCTAGAAAAACACAAATGCTAGAGAGAGTATTTAATAGAGCTCTTACGCAGGCATTGTTCCAGGGCAAACGTGTAATCAATCAGCTAGACTTGGTGTTAAGTATTCTAAGTGAAGATAAATCTATAAGTGCAAATTTTTGTGATCAAATGGGACTGAGTAAAACAAAAGTTATTAAATGGATGGCAGAGTCTGAAACAGATACAGCAACAGATTTTTATAAGCAACATATTAGTGGATCATATGGACCTAATACTATCCCCCAACAACAGCAACCAACCAAAGTACAAAAAAATAACATAGATATTATCAAGTCTTTTTGTAAGGATCTAAATGCTGAAAGTCAGGATTTTGACGATGTGATTGGTAGACGTGATGAGCTGGCAGAAGTTGTACAAACACTTGCACGTAAGAAGAAAAGTAATGTAATACTTGCAGGTCCTAGTGGTGTTGGTAAAACAGCAATTGTACAAGGATTAGCAAAACTAGTAGTAGAAGAAACAGTACCAGATACAATTATAGGAGATACTGTTTATGAATTGGACATGGGTAAATTAGTTGCAGGCACAAAATATAGAGGTGACTTCGAAGAGCGTATGAAACAATTAGCTGAAGCATTAGAAGCTACACCAGACATTATTCTTTTTATTGACGAAATACACACATTAATTGGTGCAGGTAGTAGTGGTGGTAGTATGGATGCAGGTAACATGTTGAAGCCAGCATTAAGTAGTGGCAAGTTAAAAGTTATTGGTGCCACAACAGACGAAGAATATAGGAAAATTATTGAAAAAGAAAGTGCGTTAGCACGAAGGTTTACAAAAGTTACAGTAAATGAACCTAGTGTTGAAGAGGCAAAGGAAATACTTAATGCAACTTTGGAAACTTATGGTACTTTCCATGATGTTGACTTTGAAGAAGGTGTATCAGGTTTAGCGGTAGATTTAAGTAACCAGTATATTTTTAATAAACAGCTTCCTGACAAAGCATTTGATCTTATTGATAGAGCTTGTGCTAAGAATCGCATACAGCCAACAGAAATGCGGGTAAGTCTAATTACTGAGAATATGATCAAAGAAGAGATTTCAAGCCTTGTGGGTATTCCTATAGAACACTTAGGTAAACAAGATGATCAAAGCTCAAGTACAAAGTATGATAATGTTAAGCAACACTTAATGTCCAAAGTTTTCGGCCAACAGGAAGCAATCGATACAGTAACAAATGCTATCACAGTTTCACTTGCAGGACTTAAAGATCCACAAAAGCCTGTTGCAAGCTATCTGTTTACCGGCCCTACTGGTGTAGGTAAAACAGAACTTGCAAAACGACTATCAGAAAGTATGAAGATGAAACTTATTCGATATGACATGGCAGAATATCAGGAAAGTCATACAGTATCGAAACTAATTGGTTCCCCTCCAGGCTATGTTGGACATGGTGATGGTAAAGCAGGTGACGGTTTGCTTATTAGTAATTTAGAGGATAATCCAAATTGTGTTTTATTAATGGATGAAGTAGAAAAAGCACATCCAGATCTTATGAGCGTTCTTTTATCCTTGTTAGATGAAGGAACAATTACATCAAGTACAGGTAAGATTGTAAGTGCTAAAAATGCTATCATAGTTATGACAAGTAATCTTGGTGCAAAAGATGCAACTATTAAAAGTATTGGATTTAATGAAGAAACATTTAATCACAGAGCAGTAGAAAGTGCAATTAATAATTTCTTTGCTCCAGAATTTAGAAACAGACTTGATGGTATAGTTAAGTTTAACTCTTTAAGTGAACAAGAGATGCCAAACATTATTGATAAGTTCTTAAAAGAGATTGAAACATATGTACAAGATAGACATGTAGCAATTGAATGGACTTCTAATTTAAAAGAGATGTTAAAAGATAAAGGATTTGATCCTACTATGGGAGCAAGGCCACTAGCACGTTTAATCAATCAAGAAGTAAAACTACCAATGGCAAGGTTTATGCTAGATCATCCCAAAGCATACACCCTTAGAGTAGATTATGATAAAACAAAGGAAGAAGTTTTTATTAGAAATGGATAAAAATATTACATCTCATCCTGCATGGCGTCTATCACATAAGGGGTATTATGGTAAATATGTAGCCAAGATTACATTGGGGGGATTATCTTTTTATGATTTTGGTGGAAATGTAGAACGCCTTTCACTACCTAATTTGTTTGATGACCAATATAAAAAAGTTAGACAGCTAGATGATATTAGATCTTTTGAATTTAGAGTATATACGAATAGTGAAAAACTTATTAACTACTTAATTGATAGACCAGAATATCAAATTTATATTAAGGAAATATGTACTCCTAAAAATTTAGAGCAACGGCAAGAACTATTAAAGTTTGATGAAAATGTACTGTATAGAGATAGTTTATTTTATAAAAAATATAAATTTAGAGTAAAGCCAATAAGTAATTATCTTTACAGACGTAATAAAAGAAGTATGCCTAGTAATGAAATATTACAGGAAGCAGCTGATGTTATACATGATACCTTTACTGATAGTAGAATAGTTTATACAAATGGACGTTTTGATATATCTTATCTAAAAAATAATACTTGGCCATATTATGTAACTGCCGCACCAAATAGAACTGTAAATTTACCTACATTCTATACAAATGATGAAGCATCTATTATGCTTTACAAACTAAGATACCAATCAGATTTATTATTCGATATAGACAAGGTAGTTTTACTAAGTGAAATATAATCTCCAAATAGCATAAATACTATTATATTAAAGGAGAGAAATATGGCAAAGCTAAATGAAACTATTATGGTTGTCAAAGTGAGCAAACTTATACGTGACTCAGATACTCCTGGTGAGCTTCTAAGCTCTGAAGTTATTAGTCAGCTTGAAGAAGTTATCAAAGAACTTGCTGGCGGTAATGTATTAGTGGAAGTTGGTAAAGATGGCTAACGCAGTTATAGTTTTAACAAATCAAAACGAATTATCATACACCAGTGAAAGTGTTAAAGGTGACGGCTATTATGGTTATGCAGATGGACTGCAAACTATGAGCTTTCATGTTTCCAACTTTACAGGAAAAATTTATTTAGAAGCTACATTAATGGCAACACCTACAGATAGCGACTGGTTCATAATTGAACTAGACCAGGAATCTTCATATCTAGAATTTACAAATCAAACTGCCACAGTAGGCACTACATTCCAAGGAAACTTTGTTTACCTTAGAGTTAGAGTAGACAGAGACTACCTAGCAGCAGGTTCTTATGATGCAATTACGCATGGTATACTAGATAAGGCCGTTCTTTTAATCTAAATAAATACACAACGAGGAGATAAAACGTGGCAATTAAAGCATTCAGTGGTGGGATTAGTTCACTACCTTTACCTGATATACGTCTAGACAATTCAATTGGCGAAGGCGATATTCTTGTATATGATGACAGTAAGAAAATGTTCGTCAACAGTGTTGCCGCTGACAAACTTACGGGCAAACTATACATTACAGGTATTACAAGTAATGTAAAGGGTCAAACCATACTTAATGGTGATGGTGTAAGTGGTAATGATATTGAATTACGTACACTTAAATCAGGAAACTTAATTGACATACAGCCAAGTAACGATGGTGATTCTCTCGTAATTAGCGTAAATGCAAGTATTGCTTCAAAACTAGGAGGTCCAGATGGATTTACTGGAGAGCTAAAAAGCAGCCAAGTAGTACTAGCAGGCCCAGGGCCAGGCCACGAATACCAGTTTAGAAAAATACACAATAATGAATTTATAGAACTAAATGAAAACTACACAATTGTATATCGCAATGGACGCAGAGTAAACCCTGCGGAATATACATTTACAAATGCTAACAGCATTGTGTTCTATGATGTAACAGAAGAAGATGAATTGCACATTGATACAATTACAAATGAAACAGATGTTAAATTAGTTCATAGTAAAAGAGTATCAGGCGTAGCAAATCAAGGGAATTATGAATTTTTAGATCAACAAAATAACCTGTTACCAATATTAGAGTATTTCCTAGAAGTATTTGTAAACAGAGTTAAAATACATCAACAAGAATATATTGTAGAAAATAATAAAGTTATTTTCCAAGCAGGTTTTATTCTGGAAGATGATATTATTGAAATTATTACACTAGGAGACATTTAATGCCAAATACAAGAGTGACACGTATCAAATCAGGCGCAAATGCAGACTTTAAATTAGAGCATGATAAGATTTATGTATACGATGAGGTTGCAGGAAACCTTGTTGAAGTAAATTCGTTATCAGAAGTTCAAGCAGAACAATATGTATTTTTAGGTGCAAAGACAGAACGTAGAATTGATACCACAGAATCAAACATTAGTTTATTAATACATAAGCTAGAAAATCTGACTACAGATGATATTCCGCAAGGAACTACAAACACATATTTACTTAACAATGGTAGCTCGAGCCAACCAGTTGTTACGGATGCTGTCAACTTAGTAAGTGACGGTCATAAAATTTTTAAACAGTTTGCTAATAATAGACTAGAGTTCAAAACTATTAAAACTGGATCAGGTATTACTGTAAATGAAACAGCAAATGATGTTACATTAGAATTAGATGGCGCAGCACTAACAAACAGTTCATCTTGGACATCTCAAATTAACTTTGACAGCAATGGCGAACCAACAACAATTGATAATTTGCCAGCAGGTGTAACAGCGACAGTAAACGGTACAGATATAACATTTGTACACGGATTTGGACGTAGCGTAAAAAGTGTTGTATATATGGGATATGATGCTCAAACAAATGAATATCGTATGAGATTTCCTACAGCTACATATATTGTTAAAACAACACCTGAGACACTTACAACAGTGTTTACAATCAAAGTTAATACAGCAGCTACAGGTGCTGATGCGAATGGACATGCACTAATAAATGTGGTAATGTAATATGGGAATTGTTATAGACTCTCCCAAACTGTTGTCAGTAAGACTAACACATCTAGATCCTCTAGATGTGAAGCATGGTTTTGTCTATACATATAATGCAAGTATTGATGTGACTGCCCAATTGCATAGTGGCACTACTGGAATGATAAAAGGACAGTATGATGCACGAGATATTAATGTGGGTGATTATATTGCAACTACAAGTCAAGGTAGAGTTTTAAAAATACACTCAATACAAAACACTGGGCCTACTAGGATAGACTGTGTACTAGTAGATGAAGATCAATTAAACAGTGCAAGTGACTCCACACAATTTGGTGAGAGTGCTATAGATAAAGATGATGGTATCCTTTTCGAGTTAAGAGAAGGCAAACCATATCTATTTCCTTTGCCAGATGTATTGCCAGGTGGCCTTACACAGGAATTTGCAATACAAATTCTTTCAAGATTTAATTTTGCAAGTAAAGACAAAAACGTAACAGTAGAACAAAATGCTCATGGTTTTCTTGTAGGTGAAACATTGTCACTCACACCTACAGGATGGCAACCTGATGAGACAGAGCCTACTGGTGTTGTTGTAAAGCAAGATGACGATACTTTTAGTGTACGCTTGTTTGGTACCAAGACTTATATGGAGCTTCCTGGAGACTTGGGTACTGTTTATTATTGGGATAATGTTGATAGAATGTTAACGGCACAGCCGTCTGTTAACACAGGAAATAAATTATTCCAAAAAATGAGCAGTACGGAAACATTATTGCTAAGTGGTGGATCTGTACCACACGATATGGCAACTGGACCACACTTCAGTGGAAATTATAATGATTTAACCAACAGACCTATCATTCCTACAGATATAAGTAACCTAACTGACAGCAGCAGCCTACTTAATAATTTAACAAATGTTAGTGAGCTAACAAATGATGCAGACTATACGACAAAACAATATGTAGATCAACAAATTGCTAGTTTAGATGGCGATGTTGATATTGATTTGCAAGGCTATGTCACAACAGTTGAACTTAACACTGCAATTTCCAATCTACCAAATGCCTTTAGTGGTGATTATGATGACTTGTCGAATAAGCCAAGTTTATTTAATGGACAATATTCTTCTTTGGTTGGAGCGCCAACAGTACCTGCAGATGTTAAAGACTTAACAGATAATGATAATTTAATTTTTAATAGAGATTATAATGCACTAACAAATAAGCCTACAATATTTAACGGAGATTATAATAGTCTATCAAACAAGCCAACAATACCAGATGTTAGTGAATTTGCTTCTGAAACATATGTAGATGATGCAATTGCATTATCAAATGCATTCTCAGGCAATTATAATGATCTAACAAATAAGCCTACAATATTTGATGGTAACTTTAATAGTCTAACAAACAAGCCACAACTGTTTGATGGTAATTATAACTTACTAATAAACAAACCAGAGATACCAGATAAAACAAGTGACTTAACCAATGATAGTGGTTTTATTACATCTATCACTATGTCACACATTTTAAATGCATTAGGATATACTCCTGCAGATGCAGCAAGTGTCTTCAACGGCGACTATAATAGTTTAGCCAACCTTCCAGTTTTAAACGATTATATTACAAGTTCTGATCTTTCAGATTTTAGAACAGAATCACAAATACTCAATTTAATTAATAGTGGTATCAGTAATGGTATCGATCTTGATTATAATGATTTATTAAACAAACCAACGATACCAAGCGATGTAAGTCAACTAACAGACACCACTAACCTATTAGAAAGATTTACAGGCAACTACAATGATTTAAGTAATAAGCCAAATTTAAGTGGATTTATTACTGAGACAGAAATTGATAGTAAAATTGCAAGTGCAGTTACAGGCGGTACTGTAGATCTAAGTAACTATGTTACTGATTCAGAACTAGCAACAGCCATTGCTAATTTGGGTAGTGGTGGAAATGTAGACTTATCAGATTACTACACAAAAACACAAGTAGATGCATTAATCCCAGACATAACAGGGTTAGCATCAGAAACTTATGTACAAACACAGATTGCTCAGGCATCTCTTGGCGGTGGTGTAGATTTAAGTACATATGTAACAGATTCAGAACTTGCAACAGCTATTGCTAATTTAGGCGGTGGCGGCAGTGTGGACTTAACAGGCTATGCTACTGAGACATTTGTAAATCAACAAGTTGCTGCTGCAAGTATTGGCGGAATAGCCAACCTAGATGATCTAAGTGATGTTGCAGTTGGGTCTTTGCCACAATCAGCAAATGCAAGTGAACATTATCTGTTAGAATATAATCCAGTAACTTCACTATGGGAAAGCAACGACTTTGGTAGTATTTTTGCTACACAATCATATGTATCAGCAACAGTAGCCACAGCATTAACAGATGGTGAAATCAACTTAGATGGATATGCAACCGAACAATTTGTAGAACAAAAGTTAGTAGAGCGTGGTAACCACTTTAGTGGCGACTACTTTGATCTAGCTAACAGACCACAACTGTTTAGTGGAAGCTATTTAGATCTTACAAACGTTCCAACACGTAAAGAGTATACTCTTACAAGCAATGGTAGTAGTTTAAGTCTTATAGAGACAGAAGCAGATCCTGATCAAGTAGTAGCAACTATTGATTTTGCAGATTTGGGAATTGGGTTTAGTGGCAACTATGGAGATTTAACAAATCGTCCATCATTGTTTAGTGGTAATTATGACGATTTAAATAATAAACCATATATTCCTAGTATAGCTGGATTGGCATCAGAGGCATATGTAGATAACCGCTGGGCTGAACCTACAATCACAGGTGACAGATTTTATACAGACGACATAGAATATCAAGCAACAGTAAATCAAAAGACTAGTATTGTAAGCCATGTTGCTAACAAGAGAGATCTTGTTATTGCTATACAGACTACAGATGCCACAGAGGTAGAAGCATTATTAGAAGGTGGTACTCCAATTGCTATTGAAGACGATACTACAGCAAAATTTAGTGTTACATATGTAGCAACTAGTGGCACAGATCATGCAAGTTTCGTAGTTAGCGGTATCATTAGCAGAACTGGCGGCAATATAACATTAATAGGCAACAATAATACAATAATTACAGCAGATAGTGGCACTTCTTGGACAGGAAGCATTGTTGCAAACGCTACCAATAATTCATTAAAAATAAATGTACAAGGAACAGCAAATAATACTGTGGATTGGACGATTTTTGTTGAAATTATTGAAGTAATTAGATAAATAAATGTAGTAGCAAAGCTACACAGAAATCAATATTTAGGAGAAATATTAAATGACAACTAAAGTAAATGACGTATACGCAGCAGGCCAGTTTGTAACGGCTTCAGTAACGCACTTCACAATCACAAAAACAGGTATGGCAGACGCAGACCTAGAAACAATCTACAAAACAGTAGCATCAAAAGCAACACCTATCCTAGTTGGCGCAATTGACGGCAACGATGTACGTGTAGCAGTTGAAAATAACGGCTCATGGTCAGCAGCAGACATGGACTCAGCACTAGGTGCAGACTTCACAGTAGCAGACTTCGCATACTAAGTTTTAAATATTAATGAATTAACCTGTTAGTTTACTAGCAGGTTTTTTCTTGACTAAAGCATAAATATACATGTAGACTGTAAGGAGTAAAAAATGGCGGAACGAGATCTAAATAATGATGGTAAAGTAAGTCGTTGGGAAGCCTTTCCGTACTGGTTTGATAAACTACGTATTTTCCCAAGAGTTTTTATCATAGTTTACATTTATATGTTTTATAATGTTGTAGAATGGTTTATGACATTAACAGATCCAAACATGTCACAAGCTGGCCTAGTTAGTGTAGTAACAGGTGCTGGTGCAGCATGGTTTGGACTTTATGTAAATAGTGGTAGTAGCGATAAAAATATCGTGGTAAGCACACAATCAGATGCTAGAGGAACATCTAGCAGATATGAAGACGAAGAAGGTTACTAATGTATCAACACCATATTATGTTAAAAACAACTATGCCTTTAGAGCAACAACATGCTATTGCATGGTACGAAGTTGTGGACTTATTATCTCCTGATGGGTTAATATATAACTATTCAAGCGGTGATAGCCAAGTAGCAATGGAGTATGGTGTTAGACCAAATGAAGAATTTTTGCATTGTTATACTGTACCTCTTACTAGGGATTTGACTCCTGAAGAGGCTGGTATAATATTGCAAGGATGGGAAACAATATTTCCAGAAGATTTTGATATTGAAATTAGTAATTTATACAATGAAGCTGATCCATACGAAATAGATATAGATGAGTCTTTAATAGAAAGAGCTTCACAAGATATGGGCAAATGGCATCACAATAGATGGATGCATGCAATGATGAGAGAAGGTTGGCACTATGGGCTTTACTTTAGTGAAACAAAAAAATCACACCCTGCATTAAAAGAATGGGACAGCTTGCCAGAAACTCATAGAAGACAGCCAGAATTTGATAAAAAAGAGATATTAAACTGGTTAAGCAACCTGAATTAAATTTCCACAACAAAAATTAGCTTGACAATATATTTTTAAACCTATATAGTAATACTATACATTGTTAGGAGACAAATATACCATATGTTCAATCAAGAATTACAACGTGTAGGATTTGCATGCAAATACATGCACCCAGACCAGACACAAAAGCCAAAAATACTTAAAGAAGTACAGGGCCAATATAGCGAGCGCAGTACAACTATTACATGGCTTAACAACCAAAAGCGATCAGTAGCAGAAGATAAACTGTGGTTTTGTTTGGACACTAACTGGCAAAATGCATATCGTCTTATTGAATTTGTTGGCAACTTACCAGAAGGACAACGTATGGTGCGACTAGGCAGTAATATGATGCCTGCTTACACACATGACGACTGGTCCTGGTTTTACAAACAAAGCGATGTACGTGATGCAGCATCCAAAGGCTGGTCACAAGTAGGCGAACTTGCAAAGCAATTAGATGTGCGTGTAAGCATGCACCCTGGACAATTTACTGTTTTAGCATCAGATAATGAAAATATAGTAAATAGAAGTATAGAGGAGTTTGAGTACCATGCGGATATCATCAGGTGGATGGGCTACGGTCAGAAGTGGCAAGACTTCAAGTGTAACGTCCACATCTCAGGACGCCAAGGTCCAGCCGGTATCAAAGCCGTCCTTCCAAGACTGTCTACAGAAGCACGAAACTGTATTACTATTGAAAACGACGAAAACAAATGGGGTTTGGATTCTAGCTTAGAATTAGAAAAGGATGTGGCATTGGTTATCGATATACACCATCATTGGTGCCACAGTGGAGGAGAATACATTGACAGAAATGACGATCGCTGTAAACGTGTTATTGACAGCTGGCGTGGTGTACGTCCTAGTATGCACTACAGTGTCAGTCGTGAAGACTTGCTTGTTGACCATCCAATGGATCAAAAGCCTGACTTCCAACGACTATTAGAACAAGGCTTTAAAAAAGCAAAACTACGAGCGCACAGTGACTACATGTGGAATACGGCAGTTAATGAATGGGCTAGTACATTCCGTAATGACTTTGACATTATGGTCGAAGCAAAAAGCAAAAACTTAGCAAGTATACCATTCGAGGAAGCAACACGTTGACATTACGACCTAAAAGAAGAATGAGAATGCACATAGAATCATACAACCGGTATGAAGAGTCTTATGGAGTGAGAAAAGAGCTGACTGCTAGGTCGTTTAGAAGAAATCATGAAGATGCTAACATCATAGACGAAATTGGCGCAGAGGTATCTATAGGAGAGATTTATGATTCCGCTGCTTTTCAATATAAACATGCAGTTATTGTAGACTTTGATGACGAGCAATGGAAAAAATACGAACAACACAAATTTATTCAGAGGTTGTCAACATAAATGAAAAACAGAACTGCCTGCTCTAAAAGTTGGACAGACGTAAACATTAACTTTAAAAAACGTAAGCTAGGACATTGTTGTGCATCTGTTTATCATGACATGCCTGATGATATTACACCTATGTTTTTTAGCAATAATGAACTTATACAGCAACGTAGGCAAGATACTTTAAATAATATACAACATTCTGATTGCGTAGAATGTTGGGACGATATAAAAAGTGGCAATACACCTTTTAAAGACTGGATGAATAAATGGGACAATTTTGATTCTGCTAAACCAGATGAACCTCAAGTAACATATATAGAAATGGAATTAGATAATATATGTGATTTAAGTTGCTTATACTGTTCTCCTGAACATAGTAGTAAAATTGCACAAGAAGAAGGCGTAAAAGTTGTAAACAAGTTTACAGAAACAGATCTTGAAGTATACAAACAATGGATGACTGATACTGTTAATAATTCACAAACACAGATTGATATTGCATTCTTGGGAGGTGAACCGACAGCTACTAAAGTATTTTATGACATGATTGATCACATTGCATTGCTTGATAATATAGCCGAAGTGCAAGTAACTACAAACGGTAATACAAAAGATTTCTTATTTAAAAAATTCATTGATGCTATGGATAAATCTAAAAGCCAATGGTCCATCCATCTTAGCAACGAAAGCTATAACCAAGATAGTAGTTTAATTAGATATGGGTTAGATTGGGAAAGATTCGAGAGTAACTTGCGTACCTATGCTCAGCATCCAAAAGTAGATAGAATACTTTTTGATGTTGCGATGAATAATGTTGCACTACCAACATTTCCAAAATACGTTCAATGGATACATGATGTAATGTCAGAATACAATAAGCCTTTTTCTATAACAGGAACGGCTGTGAGTTCCCCTAAAGAACTAGATGTAAAAATACTACCCACCTCATTTAAAAAGAATATAGATCAAACAGTACAAATAACCAAACAATACTCTTTGTCTCATCATGAGCAAGACAGAACTCTAGAGTTTTTGGAAACTATACATAAAAGAATTGGCAGCGGTTATAAAGAAAATTATATAGACATAGTACAAGAGTTTTTAGAAGAAAAGCAAGAATACAAAAAGACTAATAAACTTTTAAGTTTAGTACATAATTTGGAGATAGGCAATGAATAATACCACAGCCTGCTCTAAAAGCTGGACAGATGTAAATATAGATTTTAAATCAGGAACACTTGGTCATTGTTGTAAGTCAGTTTACTATGATATTCCAACCAAATTGACACCAGATTTTTTTAGTAATAGCGAACTTATACAGCAACGTAGGCAGGATACACTAGACGGAAAACAGCATAAAGACTGTATAGAATGTTGGAAGGAAGTTAATCAAGGACGTAAAAGCTATATCAATTATTGGAACGAATGGGAAGATTTTGATAATGTCAAAGCAGATGTTCCTCAATTGCAACAAATAGAAATAGAATTAGATAATACTTGTGACTTGAGTTGCTTATATTGTTCTGCTGATCAAAGCAGCAGTATAGCAAAAGAAGAAGGAATTCCAAGTGTTAACCACATGAATAAAGAGCAAATTGAAGCATTTAAACATTGGCTAAAAGACACAATAGAGGCGGCACAGGAAATATTACAAATTACTTTTTCTGGAGGAGAACCTACAGCCAGTAAATTATTTTACGAACTAATTGAGTATATTGGAACATTAGACACTAGTAAAGTCACAATAGATGTAGTTACAAATGGTAATAGCAAATCTTACCTTTTAAAGAAATTAATAAATGCTATAGAAAATTCAACAGCCCATTGGTCTATTACAGTTAGTAATGAAAGTTATAAGGAAGATAGCCAACTTATAAGATATGGATTGGACTGGGATAGATTTGAAGAAAATATTAAAACATATGCATCAACTGAGAATATTAAACATATACACTTTGGTCCTACCTTGTCTAATATAGCTGTACCGACTTTTCCGTTGTATATAAAATGGATATATGAAACAATGAAGCCTTACACAGTTAATTTTTCTATTACTGGTGGATTAATAACGTGGCCAAGAGAACTAGATATTGCAATACTACCCAAAAGGTATAGATTATATACTAAACAGGCTCTGGATATTGTAAATAGTTATCCCGAATCTAATTGTATACGCAACAGCCATTTCCTTGATTATCTAGAAGTAGTACATGAACGAATTGGTTCTAACAGTAAGCAAGATTACAAAGAAATTATCGAAGTTTTTTTAGAAAAAAAACAAAAAGTAAAAAAGACTGATACACTTATGAGACTTAAGAATGTATAAGTTTACAACTCAACCATAGGAGAAAGACATGGGAGCTAAACATCCACAAGAAGTAATTAATGCCACAGGCGCATCGAAGTATGATTTTATTGTCGCTTGTAACTATTTAATACGTACAGGAGTAGTTAAAAAGCCTGCTGATGCAATTAGGTATATTGAACATAACAATATTAAAATTGAACAACTAATGGAAGAAATGACTGCTCCTCCTGAAAGAGAAGAGATAGAAGAGATTTAAACTCCAATTAGTATAAATATAACTAACGGAGGATTTTCTTATGAGACTTAATGATTTATTTGAAGATGATATACCAGCAAAGGGTGATATCATAGAAGTCGAATTCGGCGACTTAATTGTAGAAGGCATATTTCAAGATATAGACGAAGATGGCGAAATGGCTGTTTGGTTTGACGACCAAGGTGACGATTATATTACAGAATTGGTCCCACTTATACCAGCAGCTATTGCAGCTGGTGGTGCAGCATGGAGTGCTTATGATGCATATCAAGCAAAAAAATCATACGACAGAGGCGAAATTAGTAAAGCACAGTTAGCAACACAAATTGGTACAGATGCTGCTATTGCAATTGCAGGTGGCGGAGTAGCAAAGTTAGCTTCAAAAGGTGTAAAAGCAGTAAAGACTGGTATTAATAAATTACGTAATAAGAATATGCCAAATACTAAAAAACCAGATGTACCTGCAAAGAAAACAAGAAGATCTGGATTTAATTATGATTCCCCTAACCAGTTTGGTAAGGACAATGCATTTCAACGTGCAGTAGCTACAGCAACAGCAGTAGAAAATATCAGTAATTCATTGGATGAAGCAGGTAACACAGGCATGTATCGCGATGAAGAAAACAACACTGATGTAAAATGGCAGAAGTTACACAATGGAAGCAATAGCTATTTTGATATTGAAGCATATAGAGATGGTGAAAGAGTACAAATCAATAACCAACAAGCTGATCGTTACATCTACTTGATTAAGCAAGAAATAGATGAATCTGTAAACGAAGCAGAGTACCAAGGACGTAAAGTCAAACTTGGTAAACCAACACGTGGTGATGTTAAAAAGTTTAAAGTATACGTTAAGAATCCAAAAGGTAATGTAGTTAAAGTTAACTTTGGTCATGGTGGTACGAGTGCAAAACGTAAAACAATGCGTATTAAAAAAAGCAACCCAGCCAGACGTAAGAGCTTTAGAGCAAGACATAATTGTGATAGCCCAGGTCCAAGACATAAGGCACGTTACTGGTCATGCAGAGCGTGGTAATCCCATGTTCATTAGGGAGATTATTGAGAATATATCAGACGGAAGTCTAACAGCACAACAAATGAAAATTAGCGACTTGACTATTAGCGATGCTGGTATGGCAATCGCACAATCGGCAGGTGGTGGAAGTAGAACAGACGCTCCGTTGACAGTTACAAAACTACCATCAGGTCATGTATATCTTGTAAATGGGTATCACAGATTGATAGATGCTATGAAGTCTGGCAAAGATACTGTAGCAGTAAAATATGTTCCATACAAAAAAGTGGAAATACTTTGGAAACAAGAACGTGAAGACGATATCAAATACGGTAAACAGTTTAACGAAGAAGGTCCTTCAGTAATGTCATCACAACAAATGTTGACAAAACTATCAAAAGAAATGCAAGGCACACATACAGGTGTAATGGACCCAAACTCAGACTGGTCAAAGTTTGTTCTATCTCATAAAGGGTTTACACTAAAAGATATACAAGTTGACCAGATACCAACCGCAGTAAAAAGCGATGGAATGAGTCAGGCTAATATTGAAAAATATAAAAAAGCAGACACATCTCAATTTCCACCTATGGTAATAGGCAACGATGGATATCTATTAGATGGTAACCATAGACTTCAAGCATACAAGGCACAAGGTATTAAAACAGTTAAAGCCTACATAGGCGAAGAAGTTGAAGTATCATTACACGGCGATGCTAAAAAAGGATATGTACTATCTAAGATTGAAGTATCAGGTGATGAGCGTAATGCTGGTCAAGGTACAAAAGCAATGCAAGACATTGTTGACAGAATGGATAGAGAAGGTGCAATTATCGCATTAACACCAGACGATGCGTTTGGTGGAAACAAGAATAGATTAATCAAGTTCTATAAGCGTTTTGGTTTCGTACCAAACAAAGGTCGCAACAAAGACTTCCGCTTTAGAGAAACAATGATCCGTTACCCACAAAGTAATGAAAGTGTTAACGAAGCAGTTAATGGGTTACCAGTTAAAACACTTACAGATTTATTCCATGTTGGCACATTAGATGCATCTAAAAAGCGTGATGGATATGAGGGCGCAGGGTTAAGTGTAAGTACACATCCTGATGCTTGGCAGAAAATTGCTAGAGGTCACGTAACAGGCGATACACATACTGCTACAAAAGAAGGCAATAAATTCTTAGATGTACACAGTCTTTCAAACAAACACAATGAACAAATCAAACAATGGGCAGTCAAAAATGGCTACTTAGAACAACAAGAAACAGTTACAGTAAGTTGGTTTGATGATGAAATGGACGATACATTAAGTCAAACATTCAATTCAATGGCAGACGCAGAAGCAGAGTATGACGAAGAATTAGAATACATGGATGTGAAAGTAGACAAGGGCGGTATTGTTCCTACTGATAAACTGAAAAAAGAAACAAGACAAAATCGTATTGAATCAACGGGTGTGTTAGAATTTGTTCTACCTATATTTGCAGAACATCAAGGACTTGACGGTGTTTGGTGGCAAGATAAATTAGATGTTCAACGATATTCAGCACCACGTGGTGTTATTGTTCCTAGTAAGATTAAATCTTGGAAGTTTGCTGTTAACGAAAACTTTAAAGACGGTAAAGTAAAAGGCAAAAGTAGACCAGGGCGTGTAAAACGTAGTGGTGCTAGTTGCAATGGTAGTGTAACAGAATTACGAGCTAAAGCAAAAAAAGCCAGCGGTGAGAAGGCAAAGATGTATCACTGGTGTGCTAATATGAGGTCTGGTAAGAAGAAATGAAGATAAAAGACATACTAAAGTTACCTAGTATTGAAATTGGAGATGAGATATTAGTTGGCAAATTTAAAAACCGTAAAGCAGTAGTTACAGGGTTT
>Ga0181377_1000184_pt1 | contig 25074 bp, 20 predicted proteins | sample LowvirmetaG_9_FD_130160 | JGI IMG/M metagenome (GOLD analysis project Ga0181377, IMG submission 130160) | Marine viral communities from the Subarctic Pacific Ocean - Lowphox_13 viral metaG | ecosystem: Environmental > Aquatic > Marine > Oceanic | place: Subarctic Pacific Ocean | collected...
ACTATAATTTGTTTTGATTGTCTTGGGGAGTTTTGAAAATGCATTCCTCTAAAAGTAAATTTTTTAAAATTTTTACTTATATTTACTTGGTCCCATTTTTTTGTATCTATACAAGTTAAAGAACCTCGTGAATCAGGAAATGTATTTAATTCAACTATCATATTGTTTCTTTTAAATATTCAAATAAATGTTTAGTTATTTTATTATTAGATTGCAACGAATACATTCTATCATGTCCTAATCTATCAGTAACAAATTCATATCGTGGTGTTTTATTTAATATAGTACCAACCATATTGATTATATCCATATTAGTTAATACATCACCACTTCCAATATGATAATGTGTTTTATATGAATTTTCACTAAACTTAATTATTTGCATAATTGCATTTACATTATCCTCAACCCATATCCATTCTCTCTTTTGTAAACCATCTCCATAAACAGGTATAGGTTTATCTTGTTTTATTGAACGTATTATCGTTGGTATGAACTTTTCATCATATTGTCTAAAACCGAAGTTATTACAAGTTCTAGTTATTATATAAGGTAATCCATATGTTCTACCACAACTCTCTACTAATAAATCTGCAGATGCTTTTGTTGCTGAATAATATGATGATGGATTTAATTTATCCTTAGTGGTTGATTTGGTTACATCATAAGGTAATTCATCTAAATCTCCATAAACTTCATCAGTAGATATTTGTATGAATTTTTTTAACTTATCATTTTTTCTAGCAAGTTCTAATAAATTAAATGTTCCTTCGATATTTGTTCTAACAAATGGTTTACCATCTTTGATTGAATTATCTACATGAGATTCTGCAGCAAAATTAACTAAATAATCATATTCACCTAAATCTTCTGCAGTTACATCACAAATATCTTCTACCAATACAGGAAGTCCAACTGGTATGTTTTCTATATTACCGGCATAAGTAAGTTTATCAACTACCAATACATCATATCCATTTTCTACACATAGATGTACAAAAGAAGAACCGATAAATCCACAACCACCTGTAACTACTATTCTCATTCTAAAACTTTACGTTACTAAATCCTTTTTCTTTTTTAATTTCAATCAAACCATCTACAACATCTCTCATTGAATCAATGTGTGAGATTACCATAACGAAATCAAACTGAGTTTTAAGGTATGTAAACAACATAAAAAGGGATTGTAAGTTCTCACTATCTAAAGTACCAAATCCTTCATCTATCACAAGGAAATTAGGTCTTGGAAGGTTACATACATTTATAAGTGCAACTCGAATTGCCAATCCACTAATGAATCTTTCCATTCCACTACACATTTCTAAACTCCATCTCTGGTCTCCATACACTAAATAAGCATTAATGTTTTTACCATCAATTTCTAACTGCATTCCAAATTCAACGATTTGAGCCAAGATATTGTTTACCTCACCTTCAATCATTGGTAATGCCTTTTCAATTAATTCATAAGATACACCATCTTTTGAAAGAGCATTTAAGTAGAAATCAAATAATCTACTCTGAGATTCTAAATCCTTAACCTCATTGATTCTATCTTCAATAGTTTCCTTTTGGTTCTGTAATGCCGATACTTTACCATTTAATTTAAGAACATCTGTATTTACTTTTCTTAAATCATCTTTGGTAACATTCAGTTTTTCTCTTACCGATTGTATATCAGTTCGTATCTCTTTATTCTTTATAATTTGTTTCTCATTCTTATAATATTCCTTTATAAGTTGTTCCTGTTGAGCAATTTGTTGTTTATTTCGTAATTCCTCAGTTTCAATTGTTGATAACTTGTTGATAAGTTGTGATATCTCTCTATCAATTTTATCTTCTTTATTCTTTGCTTCAATATAGTTATTCCATTCATCTTCATATCCTTTCAAAGAATCAATCACCAACATCAGTTGTAATCTTGTCTTATCATTATCTGAAAATAACTCTTGGTAATGAGATATATCAGCTTCTACCTTTTCTTTTTGTTGTAGAATCGTTTCTGAATTTTCCATACAAATATCACACTCTTCATTATATTTGTGTTTATCTAAGTGGTCTTTTCTTTCATATAAAGATTCTTTTTTAATATTGATTTTATCAATTGTAGATTCAATATCTCTTAGTTTATCCTTTGAATCTTTTAATTTACCAATACCATCTTCCAATTCTTCTTCATCAAATTTATCAACAATTTCATCTAAAGTGATTTGTAATTCTTCTCTATGGGTAATTCTATCTTGTGTAGATTTTTTATTTGTTTGAATTGTATCTCGTTTGGTTTCGAGTAATTTTAATCGTTTTTCAAGTTCTTCAATTGAAACTCCACTATCTGCATTTAACTTTACAATCTTTTCATTTAGAGATATAATCTTTTTATTTAAAACTTCTTCTTCATCTCGAAGAGCTTTTTGGTTCATCTCATAAAGTTTGTACTCGTTTTTGTTTGATTTTAAATCAGTGTCGATTTCCGCCAATTTTGTTGTAAAATCATCACTCTTAAATTTTCTGATAAGTGTTGCATTATCTCTGTTCTCATCTGCTGCCTTCTGATATAGTTTATCAAAGATGTTTACACCGATGAATTGAGAAAGTATTTCTTTTCTTTCTGATTGTGATTTATCTATAAAGAGTGCATTGTTTCCTTGTAGGGATAGTGCAGTTAGAACGAAATCCTCGAACTTACCTAAATACTTCTCTATCTCTTTATTAGTATCTTTTCTTTGTTCACCATTAAGTGATTCAATAACTCCATTGTTATCTCTCCAAAAGTTTACATCTACCTTTACCGATGTTGCTTTTCTAACATAACGAGCCTTTCTTTCAATAAAGTAATCTATCCCATCTATTTCAAAGTTAAACTTACAATGGAAAGTTGTCTTACGATTGTTTATAATATTTTTAGAAACGTTTGTACGAGATGTTTTATCATAGATACAAAAAGATAGTGCATCCCACATAGAAGATTTACCACTTGCATTAGGAGCAAAGATACCCATGATACCTTGTGCCTTATCAAATCTAATTAAATTATCTTCACCATAAGAAAACATATTAGAAAACTGAAACTCTTTGGGTGTCCATAAAATGTTACCCATCATATCTGATTCATCTATATGTGAATTTAATTCTGAGTTTATTTCTGCTATCTTATCTAACTCTTCATCTTCTAACAAATACTGTCTTTCTAAGTAATCTCTGATGAGTTGGTTTTGGAAGGTTTCATCTTTAACATTACCAACAATGTTTTTATTTACCTTTTGATTTGTTTTTAATTGTCCGATTGTATCGGTTCTAGTTACAGTAACTTCAGCAACTTTGAATAACTTCTTAAGTTCAGTTATTCTTCTTTTCATATCAGATGCCTCTGTTCTTGTAAATCTCAATCTTAATCTTGGATACTTTGGAAGTTTTGTATCTATTTCATCATACACCCATTGAGGTATCTTACCATCAACTACATCAACTGTAAGAAATCCATAATCATTATGTAGATGGTGTTCTGTAAAAGTTCTTGTAGGAATATCCCAAAGTAAATAACCATGATTCTCTAATAGTTCTCCATGATTCTGTTGAACCATAGAACCTGCATAAGCAATGTGTTCATATCCATCTCCGAAAGTTTGTCTTTTGTGAATATCACCCAACATGGCCATATCGAATCCATCAAACATATCCACTTGGAATGAGTTTGAAGAAACGGTATAGCCGATATCTGTTTGAGCTTTGTTTACTGGTCCATGAAAAAGACAGATTGTATTTTCTCCATCAACGGTATCTCCTTTAGGCCAATTTTCTTTGTTATCCAATATAGAATAGACACAGAAAGTAAGATTATGGATATTGTAAATACCAGTATCACGAAGATAATGAATTCTATCATTTCCAAGATTTTCGATAATAGGTGTGAGTACATCAAGTCTGTGGGAATTATTTAAATTACAATCGTGGTTACCTGTGATTAACACAGTTTCTCTTAACTTTGCACACTCGGTGAGAAACCAACTTATTTCGTGTACAAGTTCGGGTGACATCTCAGTTTTAGCATGAGCAATATCACCGGCAATATAAATGAGGGAATCCTCAATTTTATCTTCTTTAACTTTTTTTAGGAATTTTTTGAATACTATTCTGTATTCCTTATGTCTTTGTAGATTTCTAATGTGTAAATCTGCAAGATGGTAAACTTTATTTATAACCATTTATCTATAATATAATTTCCCCACATTTTGTGAGATTCTTTTGTTGGATGTTTTCTTTCGTGAAATGTACCATTATTATTATTTAAATAATAGTACATATCATCCATATCTATCTTTAAGTAATCTAATCCTAATTGTTCAGTATCTCTACCAAATCTATCAATTTTTGTTTTAGGTTCAGTTACGTTTTCGTATTTATAAAAAGCATTAAAAAAATAATAATCAATACCATTGAGTTCACATATTGAAACCAAAGATTGAATATAATTAAATGTTCTAATATATGATGGTATTAATTCATTCTGATGTAATACGAATATATCTTCGGTTGTTTTATCTTTATCAGAATCTCCCCACTTATCATAACTATCCCATAATCTTTCTTGTTGATATTCTTTTCCTGTCCACCATTCAAATCTTGTTGGTGATGTCCAACCAATTATAAGTTTAAATTCATCAGACTCAATCCAACCACTTTCTTCACTCCAAGTTTTATGAGTTGAAATCCATTGATTTATATCTCTCATAGCATTTCTAAAAATATAATCATTAGAAACACCAGCCGATGCATTATTACAATCAATGAAACCTATTTCATCTGCAATTACTTTTGAAAACCTTTCGTTTTCTTTATTTTCTAATTCTGCTCCCCAAGTTACAGAATCTCCAATAGAATATAATATCATAAACCTTTTAATTTTTGTGATATAATATCACTAAATCCTGTCTTTTTAGATTCTTTTAATTTATTATTTACTTCTGTGAATCCCATATCAGATGCATCCTTATCTGTGGGTTTTATGTTTTTTGTGGTAATACCTTGATTACTAAATTGCATAGTATAATGTAAAGCTTGTTGTTGAGCATCTTCATCTAATAGAATGTTAATACTCTTTACTCCATTTTTAAATATAGCTTCGTTTAATTTAGTAGGAATAAATTTACCCAATATAGGAATAGAATTTCTCTTAACTGCCATTGCATCAAATACACCTTCTACTAAGGTAATTGGTTCATTCCAATTTATTTGATTTTCAAACATAATAACATTTTTTGAAACTGGTGGATTCTTGTATTTAAACTTTTCTTCAGAGTGTATAGAACGTGCAATGAAGTAATTGAGTCTATTATCCAAATCATAGGAAGGAATAATAATACGATTGGAATACATACCAGTATCACAATAACCAATATTATATCTTGTAATATCTTCTTTAGTAATACCTCTTTCTTCAACATACTTGAGAGCCTTTTTATAAACAGGTTTTACTTTACCTGTTGGTACTTTTAAAAGTGATTTAAATTCACTTGGTAATCGTAACTCTACATTTTCTTCTTCTGTGTCTTTAGAGTAAACTATATAATCATCACCATAGATTTCGAATAACTTCTTCAATCTACGAGAATCTACATGCAGTCTTTTTAATAACCTCTGTATTTTTCTTCCTTTTGCATCACATACCCAACAATGCCAATATTGTGTTTTAATATTAACTTGTAGTTTTTTCTTATGATGATGACAAAAAGGACAGAAGTGTGCCTGTTCATCATTTTTCATAGATGTACCAACACCTAAAACATCATTTAATATGTTTACAACCTCTTGTTTCTCATGGTGTGAGAGCATAATTACACTTTTAACAATACAAATATACGAAAAATATTTTAATTATCCAAGTCTTTTCTAAAAAACTTTCCTAATAAATTATCATTTAGGGATAAATCATCTCCTAATACATCGTGTGCGAACTGTTCTTGTAGTTCATAATACGTTAAAGCCTTCTTTCCTTTACAAAATTTCAGTATTTCTAACTTCAATGTATCATTTATATCACTTCTTCTATCTTCATCTAAAGCTAACTGATTAGAATGAAACCACAACTGTACTGTTGCATTTGATGAACGATAATCTAACCAATTAGATTCCTTTTCAACCATTTCATACTTCTTCATTCTCTTATCTGTAAGAGCAGCCGTTTCTTTTTTACCAAACTTTCGTTTCCTAATAGAAACTACTTGTTTCTTACCAATGTAAAATTCACCTGTAATTCCATTAGTTATTTTGTATATAAAACCAAATGTACCCTCAGGCATATCTGATAATTCTGTTATACATCTTCCGTTATATGTCCAACCCATAGTTAAAAATCTTGAAATCACTTTCATACCTTTCTTTTATGATGTTCTTCATCCAATCTTCAGTATAAAAAGTATTGTAATACTTTTCTTGTTTTAAATTTGGATGTTTATCATAAATTGGATTTTTGTTTAAATGTGGTATTTTTGAATTATGATTTAGTTTATTTAATAATTTTTTTATTTCATCTTCATAGTTTTCATATCTTGCTATATATGATACTTGTTTATCTTCAGTTCTACCAGCATTTATATAATAACTTTGAGGAAGTATATCTAAGTGATTTTCGTTATAAGTTTTTAAAAAAGTTTGAAAATCATACTTAAACTCATTTTTTCGTAATCTATGTAAGTAAGCAGAAACCATTCTTGTATATGGGTTTCTTACTATTGTAAATATAAAGAACTTTGAAACATTATCTAATGCTCTAATAGAATCGTGTACAGCAATAGTTTCTGTTCCACCTATCTTATTAAGAATATTTGTTAGGGATGTTCCACCAGTTTTTGGTATATGAATGTAAGCCCACTTCTGAGCTCTGTTTAAAAGTAAACCCAAGATAGGAAATTTATCGTGATACTGAATCAGAGTATTTTTTCTGATTTAACTTTCCGCCTCTTGCTTGTCCAAGTGCTTTATCATCTTTGTGAAGTTTGTTTACTTCATCTGCAGATAAAGGTGTTTTATCTTTTCCTGTATTTGCTACTTTAGCAAATTCTGATTTTTCGTATAATTCTTCTATTGATGCCATATTAGTATCTCCTTTGTATTATATAAATATAGATTAAGTATCAAAACGAATAATGATACTCATATCATAATCTGGTAAATTTTTTATTGGAGTAGGTAATTTAGCAACGGCTACCATCTCGTTGTTATCATTATATAATCCTACTGTTGTTATGTATGGTGTTAAATAAGAACCTGTTGGGTCAGTTTGTCTATGAGTATCATAATCATTCCAACTACCTGTTGTACTTCCATTATAAGATGAAGTATATGCTGATTTTTTATCTATATCAATTACTTCTGTAATCTTTTTTGTACCACCTGGTATTACGTTATTTATTTTTGTAATTTCAAAATCATAAGAACCACTTATATTTACACTAACCGCTGATGGATTTTGTGATGTATTAAATTCTCCAGCATTTGCAGTAACTAAAACTTCTGTTTCGTAAATGGTTTTTGTTGATTTAAAATCAAGTGTATAATTAATGAAAGAGGTTGCGTTGGTAAGTACAATTAATCCCTCGGAATAAAAAACATTTCCATACTTTACCTCATCTATATCTAATCCATCAAAATCAAGTGGAGCAGATGTTTGTAATGTACCCGAAAGTAAATCAATTAATACTATTCTAACTATATCAGTATCTCCACCAAATGTTAATGTAGCTAATCCTGTTTCTACATCAAATGAACTAATTGTTCCTGTAAACTCTTCATTATCCGCATCTTTAATTGTTATTATTTCTTCTTCAAAATCTAATAACACTAAGGTGTAAAGAGGGTCAGATGATGTTAAACCACCAGTTGAATTATCTGAAAATGTTATTTCATTATCGTTATCTACTAGTGTTACAGAACCTGCTTTTATTTTTTCACCAAATACTGATTGGGGTATTTTTACTATTTGAGCAGATGAACCTAAACTTCTTTCTTCAGATATATTACCAATATTTTTTACTTTACCAATTAATGTAAAGGTATTTCCTATATTAGAATAATATTTTGATTTAAGACTTGTATATAAAGGTGATGTATAAATAGTAGAACCATTTACAGTTACATTACTAGCAGAACCACTATCAAAAGAACCACGAGGTTCTTCTTCAGCAGTAATTACTGCGTAATCATCCTGAGTAACTGTCCAAGATTTATGAACTTGGAAAGCTCTTTTACTTACATTTGATTTTGGAATTGTTTTTAACATACTGGTATTACTCCTCTATATAAATATATGGAAACAAAAAACCCCACTCGTGGTGGGGTTTCTTAGAGGTTAAGTTATTTTAAAAATCAAGTTTAACTTTTATTAATACTTCTTTATCAAATGATTTTGGAATTGGTTGTGATGTTTTAGCCACCGCAATCGTTTCGTTTGCATCATTTAATAATCCAACAGTTGTAATAAATGTTTTTGGGTCTTTTTCAAAAGTTGATTCTGCAAATGAACCATCTGAACCTGTTACGAATGTTGGGTTATTAGAGAAGTTATATTCTCTGTTTGTTGCTCTTATAAAGTAATGTGATGTAGAAACGTTTTCTGTTCTTCTTGCTTGGAAATCTCCACCACCTTTAATTGCATTATGTAATAAGAATTGATTTTGTCCTTCTCTTGTAATTCCTTCATATACACTAGCACCACTATTAGAACCACTATCTACTGATGTTCCAATTGTTTGGTGAATTGCAGTTGGGTTAAGAACTATGATTCCTTGGTCTGGATAGAATTTACCATATCCTCTACCATTTGAATCAATTAAAGAACTTATAGTAGCTTCTGATTCAGTACCTAAGTTTAATGAACCACTACCTACGTTAAATATTCTTCCAGCTTTACCAACTGAATCTGAAAATTTCTTTCCACTATTATCAATGAAATTAAAAGTTTGATTAGAACCACTTAATATTACTGACCAGTTTCCTGCATCCATTTTCTCTTTGTATCTGGCACGAGATACATTGATTATATAGATATCATCTGATTCATGTCCATCTTCTGTTGAACCTGAATAGAATTTAAATTTATCATCTCCTTGGTCTAAAAGTAATTGTTTGTATTGAGCATAAGTTGCTTTAGATGCTAATGTTGAACTATCATCGTTATCTAATGATACCGAACCACTACCAAATTTGTGTCCATATGCAACAGCATATTGAACATCTCCTCCAGCTTCGTTAAATACATTTGTATAATAGTTTAAACTTGCAGCTGATTGTGAAGAAGAAGTTACGAAAGTAGATAAACTACCAGTATTACCTGTCCAAAGACCAGTTGTTACAACTTCTACTTTACCATTTACTTGGTCAAACTCTCCAAATCTCTTATAGATACCATTTGTGATTTGTCCACCACTTGCACCTAACTTATCTCCACCAGTTAAATACTGATTTATAATTGTTGTTAATTGTTCTGATGTAAGATTTCCTTGATTAGCATCTAAATAGTTTGCCAATTCTTGTGATAAATTTACTCCAGCTTGTCCTTGTATTGTTGCCATATCTCTTTATCCTTTATTAACTTGGTTGTACATATGTAACTGTTACAGGAATAGTTTGAGAACCACCTGTTTCATTACCATATACTGTTATAGTTGTTTGTGTTGTTTGTGTTATATTTGGATTCGGAATAAATGTAAATTGTAATCCCGTCTCTATTGCTGCAGTTGCAGTTATTTCATCTCCTAAGAATGTTGGTGTTGAACTTGCTCCTGCCGATAATCCACTACCTACAACCGAACCTGCATTCTTATTAGAAAGAATAACAGTATATCCACTCTGTGTATTACCACTTGGTGAAGTAGTTGGGGAAAGTTGAACTTGGCCTGAGTTCTGATTTACAGTTATAGAAGGTACACCAAATTCTACTTTTGGAATTTTAGTTGTTCCTTTTGGTAAAGTTACCAATTTATATTTTAAGATTTGAGTTTCATCTGGTGAAGCCTCAGTAATCGGAATCGCTTTGATTGCCGCATCATAATATGCACTTCCTTTTGGATGTGCTGGTTCGTAAAGTGTGTAATCTACCTCATCATCACCTAGTGCGAATTTTGAGATATTTAAACCTTCACCAGATGCTAATTTTTCTCTACCCTTTTTGGTAAGAATTGCATCTACTGTTATTTCTGTGTTATTTAAATAAGCCATAATTAAATTTTCCTCTTGTTATTCAATATATAAATATAAGTATTTTATAAAAATATATTATTTCTAATCTTTTATTCGTTAATCAACTTCTAAAATTGGTTCTCCACTACCTCTTCCACTATCAGAAACTCTCAATGTATTAGGATTCGTAGTAAATGTTACAACAGGTGAACCACCATCTAAAGTAGTTGCACTTGTTTGTGATGAACCATTAAAAAATGAATTTTCCAATCCACTTGTTAAATCACCAACGTTACTATAATGTGTTTCAAAATTACCATCTAACGGAGTAACTTGTACTATGTTTCCTGCTACGACTGGGTCAGTTGATTCTAATCCATCTGAACCTGTAAATGGTAATATATTTACAAATTGTTTGAATTTAGTTATAGAAACAAATTCTCTTCCCAATGATTCATCACTTGAATTTATATTCTGTGGTACATCTTCTGTAAAAGATTCTTTTAATAAAAATACTTTTACTCTATCTTTTACAAAATTATTATTTTTATCTAATCGTGTTCTAATAGAATGAGAACCACTTCCATATAATCCAAATCCTAATCTTGATAATGATTCAGCACCCATTCCTATTTGTTGATACGCAGTTGAATCAAATTGTCCTTGTACTGAGCCAGTAAATTGTGCATCTACACTAATACTAATACCACCCATATCAGAACCACTATTTACTGTGATAAATCCTGTCTGATTTATATCATCAGAAGCTGTTATTTCTGATTCAAATACATCATATGAACTTGTAACAATTACATCATCCGATGCGGTTACTTCTGCATTAAATGTATTTGTATTACCAACAAGAGAAACTTCTTGTGATGAAGTTACACTTGCTAATATCATATGATTATCAGAAGTGATAGATATATCTTCTTGAGTATCTACCTCACTAATGTATTGATTATTTTCTGCAGTAGTTGGTTTTAATTCTAATTTACTTCTTTCAAGTATATGTGGTTCGATTAATAATCCACTTATTACTTTCGCTCTACTTGGTATAAGTGATTCTAAAGTAGTAAATAATGATTTATCAATATATCTAACTAACTGTATGTATTCTTGGAAATTTAAATTATATCTATCAAAATAATAATTTCTTAGATTTTTTAGTTTAGTATATGAATCTCTATAATCATCACTTGGGTCTCCAATATAATCATCTATACTAAATGAACCAAGAGATTTCATTATATCCATATTGATTTCTTTTATAGGAGAAAAGAATAATCCTAATTTATTAGAATCAATAGGAGATTGGTCATATGATTTTTTAGTTGCTCTACTTCTATAATTTAAACTAGATTCTAATGTTTGTGTTTCAAATCTAACTTTGTTTCCAAAACTAAATCCTGTTTGTGGAACTTTAGCAGTTACTGTTCTTTCATATGGTTGATATTGATAAGGATAGTCAGATACACTTAAGAAATTAGATGCCGTTACAAACGGTTCGTAAGTGTTTATAACCGAAACATTTTTAATTTCAGTATCAGCGTTTCTATCTTTTGGATATTCAAAATCCAATCTTAAAATTAAATCATCTGTTGATGAAGAAACATGGTTACCATCGATTGCATCAGGTAGTAATGTATGATTAGTAACTACCGATTCACTCAATGGAGATGTCCATAATCTAAACTCATCTAATGAACCAGTTAATGTGTTTCCACCAATATATAATTCACTTCCACTATCCCATGCCTTTGTAGTAGTTGTAAGTGTCGTACTTACTTCATTTCTAATTCTTCCTTGAAATCCTTCTTTAACATATAAATTAAAATTATCAGATACACTTCCACTTTCTCTCGAAACTACTATTTGAGTATATTCTTCATTAAATAAAGGAGTTACTGCTGTACTTGCAGATTCTTCACCTACTGTTAATTTTACACTTGCAAGTGAACCTGTATTTTTTATAATATCTAAAGACCAATTTGATGCACTTATTATTTGTTGGTCTTGTTGTTGATTTGTATTTACTCTAACCTCAACTGCGTTTGGAAAAGTTGATGAATATTCTTTCCAAGGTACTATAATAGAAGAACTACCACTAATATTAATTGAACTAGTTCTATCTTCAAATGTAAAATCTGCAGTTGGAGCTCCATTAGATACATCTTGTGGTCCACCAAATTCCATTATGGTTAATAATGATGCAGGTACACCATAACAACTCATTGCAGCGTGTATTGCTCTTTTTGTACCTTTTGTTTTTAACAAGTAAGGTAAGTTATTTAATATTCTTCTCCATATTTCTTGTTGTCTATCTTTACCACTCATTTCAGATGCCTGTGTACCATCTGAGTTCTTTCCAAATGCATATTCCCAAAGTAGTTGTGATTTAACTCCCATATCAGCATCGAATCCTAAAGATTCTAACATATGATAAATTAATTCAGAATTTATACCTCGTTCAAATTTATGTTCTGATTTCTTAGATTGAGAACTTGCTTTTATATGTGAATAGATAACATCAAAATGTTGTCCAATCATATCAAAGAATAAAATAAAATCACTACTATTATTATCATCTTGAAGATGTTGTGGTAAATTATTTACAAATCTTGAAGAGTTTGTTGTATCATAAGATGATGCATTTTCATAAAGTGAACTATACCAAGAACTTACATCAGAACTAGATGATAATGCATTACCACCTGCACCAGGATAAGTTATTCCATCAATTGATGATGAGGTATATAAGAATTTTTCAAACGAATCAAATCCTTTTTTAAGATTGTTTATTTTTCCAAGAGTTCTTTTTGATTCATTTTGAATTGCAATTGAACTTGTTACCGAACCTGTAATTTGTGTTGATGTTCCACTACCGAAATCAATTAAACTACCTGATACTAAACCATTATATTTTGTTTCGTATGATTCTATAAGTTGTACTTTGTAGAAGAAGTTAGCTACTCTTTCTTTTGCTGAGGAGTATTTTACAAACCCTTTCCAATCTATCTCGTAGTTTTGATTACTTTCTACATATGTACCAGATTCATCTTCATTAAGTTGAGTTGAAGAAGTAACAAAGTTTATATCTAAATTATCTAATGAAAATTCAGATGATGAAATAAATTGACCTACCACTTCATTAGAGGTAACAGAGCCACTCGCTACTAAATCATCTAGTATCTGATAACCAATATCATCACCAACATCTAAAGTGAAGTTAGGAGTTAAAGGCTTACATTCTTTTGTTATATCGTCTACAATTGTTATTTGGTCAATTATAGGAATGGATTGTATTTTAGAAATCCATAATTTATCATTTCTACTTATTTGACTTGGAAGTGGTTCATAAAGTTTAAGAACCAACGCCTTTTCTTCATTTATCTTTACGTTTTTATTTCGTTCTTCATCAAATTTAAATTCAGATAAGGTTTCTGTATCAACAGCATATGTTGCAATTAATTCATTTTTACCTTCACCTAAGTGTAAGTAATGAGATAAAAAAGGATTTGTTGGTTCATCAAATATAGTGTTATCCAATACCGAAACAAACGAGTTTCTTAAATCAGATATTACATTATCTCGTCTAAGTGTTAAATCTCCTTTATCAAATATTATATTTATTTTTTCATGTTTACCAAGTGTAACAGAATCTCCTTCTAAATTATATGGTAAAAGTGAAAGTTGTATTTCTTCAATATCTCTATAACCTTTTGATTCAGTAGAAGATGCATACATTTTCTTAAGAACATCTTCTACAATAAAGTTTGCTTTAGTAGTTGGTCCAAACTTTCCTAAATATTGATTTTTTTCTATCTTTCCACCAGCATATATTTCAATGTAATTTGTATTTACAGATTGCCAACTAATTTCAAATGGAACATTGTATCCTTGAAAATCAGCTCCCTTAATTTTATTTGGGAAATTTATAATAGTAATATCAGGACCAGGTAAATATTCTTTATTAATAACATTAACATTTATTCTTATCGAATCACCACTACCACCTGATTTTGAAACTGGTTGTAAGTATATTGTATAATTACCTACTCCATTATAAAAATCAGATTTTGTTAATAATAAACTACCACTTTTTGATAAACTTCTTGTTGTTTTACCTAAAGTATAAATTACTTCATCTGCATTAGTACTTCTATATGGTATCTTTACATCCTCTTTTGATGATATATTAATTTCTATATTTGTTAAATCAACAACAAGTGATGGTTTAGATGGAGCACTTACTATGGTTATTTTAGAAGTTTTAATAGAAACTGATGTTTCTCCAAGTTGAAGTTCAACTCTTTTATCTAAACATTTATTTGTTTTAGGTGAACGATTATTTGGTTCTATTACAGAGTAAGTTATATCATGTGTTGTTTGGGATATACCATTACTAAAAAAATCTACATATGGAATTTCTCCCTTAACACTAGGTTGATATTTAAGTAATAAATCATCTTCCTCTAATAGTTCTCCTTTAGCACCCCAAGAAGTTGTATAGGTTATATCATTATCTTTAGATAACTCAGTACTAATTTTAATTACATATATTTCTTCTGCAGGAGTTTCAATTATTTCTTCACCAGCTCCAAATGAAAATGGTAAATCAACAACGAATGCCTGTCCGAAATCATTAATACTCTCTATATTCAGTAACTCACCATTTTTTTCTACATAAAAAGAATAGTTAACATAAACCACTTCTGCAAGTATAGGATTTGATTTTATTAATTGTTCTTCTATTTTATCAAATCCTAATGGAATACCATTACCAATTTTTATTTCTTCATCTAATCCAATTGCATCAAAATCATCAAATACAATTGGTTTTACATCTGCAGCCGTTGTTCCTTTTGTTGAATAAACTTTATAAGTATCTTTAGATGTTTTGTTATTTGCCTTTACAGTATATACTCTAGGTGTTAGTAATTGTGGTCCTGAGAGTACTTCGTAAGTTGGAGTGTTACCAGCTGAATTTGGATTTCCTTCCATACCAGAGGATTCTATACCATTTATACAAATCTTTGCATTCTTTTCAGTAGAAGAAATATTTACTCGTAATGCTTGATAGTTTGCACCATAGGCCGATTTTAGAAAATCATATGATTCTAATCCTGGTGTAGATATTACGCCTGATGTAGAAACTTTAGTTCCGTCTTTAGTTGTAGTAACAGGACCTTGAGCTTTTCCCGAACTGATTAGTGCTCTATCAGATGTACCCCCACCTGATACGATTGGAATACCTCGGTTTTCAACAACTTCATCGGTAAATCCTCTATCAGTAGAAATTCCTCTAACACCCCTATTTCGATATTTACTACCTGCTGCCATTATCTAAAAGTCCTTGTATCTATTATTATTTGTTCTGATGTAACTTCTCCATTAGGGCCTGTACCATATACAGTTGTAAGTTCTTGTCCTCCCTCAACTGAATCATATTTTATATCTGGTCTAGGGTCAACTCCTATTACAATATCAGATGCCCCACAATCTCCTAGTTCAACTATTTTTACATTTCTACCAAGCCATCCTAATGGTGGTACAACTGAATCTTTCTGTGCACAAAATTCAATTGAATCACCTGGTCCCATTTCATCACTTATCTCCAATATATCGCTATCATTCATATATGATACTTGTACACGATTCACTTGACCAAATCCTGTATAATCATTAGCATCATCTACAAATAAATTTGTCACCCTATATTGTTTATAAGTATTTTCAATTGGTCTTTGTTTTGCGTATTCTCGAATATCTCCATCAAATGTTATACTATCTTTTTGATATCTTATTTTTATTGAGTCATATTCTACTCCAACTTTAGATTGAGATACTCCATTTTCATCTATATAATTAATAGTACCTTCAAATGACCAAACATAATATATTTTAGTAACACTTGATATATCTTCATATTTACAAGAACCATCATCTATTGTAGCCAATGGATTGTAGTTTAAAGAAGTTGGGTCTGTACATCCTGATATTGATTCGTATCTACATGAACCATCATTTATATTTGCATTTGGATTGTAGTTTAAAGAAGTTGGGTCTGTACATCCATACACATCTCCTATTATTTCATCAGGTTCAGTTGTATCATATATTGATTCTGATGTTGTTGTTTTTAAAATAGTTTTAAGTTTATCAATTGTTATTTGTTGTTCCTTTGTTAGAATATTATTTTGTTGAACATCTCTTTTAGGTAAATAAAAATCAATACAAGAAATTATACTCTGCTCAATATCTCTTTGTAATTCTGATATTGATAAAGTAATACAACTTGTTTCATCTTTAATTGGTTTACCATAATTTATATCTGATATTTTCCAATTTCTATTTTGTGAATAGTAAGTCATTGATTCAATAACTTTACTTCTAACTCTATTGATGAATACTTCAAAATTTTCTATTTTAAATTCTTTTTGAATTAACTTAATATAGTTTTCACCATCAGTAATTTTTCCCTTTATACTTTTAAAATTAGAAAATATTTTTTCAAAATCTAAATTATTAACATAATCGGTAATATAATAAATTACATCATCTCTAAATGATTGATTATCTACAAAGTTTGAATATCTTTTTTCTAAATCTGTATTTAATTTAGTTGAACGATTTGGTAATATTCTTATTTCTGTTCGTGATGGTGATATTTCATGTATCCATAAATTGTTTCCATCTAAAGAATCTACTCCAGCTCTTCTATTTAATAAGGTTACTTGAGTTTTAAAAATACCATTAGAATATCCCGCCTCTCTTACAAGTTTTTCTATATCAACTATAAATTCAGAAGTTCCATTCTTTTTGGTAGTTTCTAAACTTTCTGTTAGAATAAAGTAATCTTTTATATTTACATCATCTATACTAATGTATCTTGATAATTTTCCATCATCTCCTTGAGGTAATTGATTATCATTTGAATCGTACAATATAAATTCAATCATATCAGAACACCCTAGTCCAAAGTTAGATTTAGATATTTCTTTTTCAAATATCTTTCTATCCTCAGTTTCTACCAAGTATCCTTTTCTATCAATTATATTTTTAAAATCTTTTATTGCCATTAGTTTCCGTCACCGCCTTTTCTTAGTTTTCTATAAAATATACCTTTCAAATTATAGGTATCTGGTCCAATAGTTAATGTAATATCATCTGTAAATTCTCTTCTTCTACCTTTAGGTGAGTTTACATTTCTAATTTTCTTAGCATCAATTTCTACCTTACCAGGTGTTTCTCCACTTCTTGGTGGTATTGTACCACTACTTTTTGAAAAACCTAACCATGGTTGTCCATGTCCACCTGGTCCTGATGCTACTGAAATAGACCATGTGGCTTCAGCTTCTTCATTAAAGTTATATAATTCAAGAGAATCCATACCAGCCCAACCTGAACTTTTTCTATTACTTCTGAAATGAATTTGTCTAGTTTCAAATAAACTTGGGTCATCGTGTGGTTCGGGTACTTTCCAACCACTTTCACCTTTTTGGTCATATGAATTATCTGGTCCTGTTAAACTTGCTAATATAGCTTGTGTTTCTTGTTGTGCTTCTTCGGCTTCTTCTATCTGGTCTTTTAATTTAAGTTGTTCTTGTAAACTTAATTTCTGTGCCTGTAAACCTCTTACTTGAGCTTCAAGAGATACTCTTTCAATTCCCTCTTTAGTTCCTTTTATAATTGAGTTCTGAAAATCTGAAAGAAGTGATACATAACGAGTGTTTATTGCAGTTGAATTATTTTCTGCTGCAGCTCTCTGTATTTCAATTGAATCTAATAGTTCTAATAATGCTTCTAGTTCTGCAGTAAGTTTTGTAGTTACTCCTACTTCTTCTTCGTATAATTTTCTCCACTTAGCTACTTCTTTTCTTAAATCTTCTATTTCAAGTAATTTTGCATCATATTTTGATTTAAGAATATAAGGTCCTTTGTTTGGTTTTTTCTTTTTTATAAGTTCATCAACCTTTACATCAAGTGCCTTCTTTAATTCATCTTCATTATATTTTGGTTTTTCAACATAACCACTTGTCTCTCCTGCAAAATCAGTTTGGTTTTCATTAGGATTAACTAATTGTGGATTTGCTAAATCTTCTTTTGTTTTATCAAATTTTCTTTTAACTGTTGAGGATAGCTTAGGTTTTTTTTGTTTTCCGTCTTTTTTAGACACAAGAATATTACCATTAGAATCTTTTCTAATAGCATTTGAACCCTTCTTAACAAGTTCATCTATTCTAAATCTATCCTGTAATCCCATTATTTATTCTTCAACAGTAAAAGTTAAATCTCTATCTTCAAAATATTCAATTACACCATCTCTATCTACTTTTATTTCAATATAATAATCTCTATTGATTTCCCAACTATCTAAATTTAATTTAAAGTAATTACCATTTGAATCACAACTAACTTTTGTGTAATCACTAAATGGAACTACAACTTCATGTGTAATTGCATCTTTGATTTGGTAATACGTTGTAGATGGTAAAAAATATACATCAGTATAAGCATATTCGTTGGTGTAAGTTTTAAGAGGATATTGTTCTCTACCAAATACTTTAATTGTAGGTTTACTTCCTCTTCTATATCTAGTTTTTAGTCTTTTGAATGTTACATGAATATCATCCGATGTAAGTGCAGTTAGAGAACCTGTATTAAAAACAGAATCATCCCAACCTATTCTTATTTTTGGTTGATAGATAGTATTTGTTTCCTTTGAGAAGAATTTTAATTGTCCATAATCAGTTGTATTGTTTTCTAATGATGAATCGTGTTTTAATATAAATCCATTATTTGGCAATGAACCACTAATCCAAGAAGTTAATGGAGTAATAACGTTCATATTAATATCACTTGATTCATAGTTAAATGATTGTGTAGCATACGAACCGGTATACCACATACCACCTTTTCCATTATATGAACCCGAACTTTCTAATGAAGCAGAACCAGGTAACCAAGATGCATTAGTATTTCTTTTATTCCAAGTTACACCCTCTGTTGATATTTCATCAAACCTTGTTCCTATACCCATATCCCAAGATTGTGATACAGCATAAGCATATATTGAATAATTTGTAGGTATCTCTAACGATTCACATTCATGAATAATTAATTCAGCCGAACTCATTGTTACATCTCCACTTGCAATGGAAGAAGATAATTCTGTTGTATTAAAATGAATAAGTGACCTTGATACATCTTTTAAATTACCATAATAAACTTTGGATACTTCAAGTATTTCATCAAATCCTGTGTTTTGTTTTGGTTGTTGTAAGTAAATTGTTGCATCTTTAGATGCTGTTACGAAATGATACATTATACAACTCTCCCTCTTATATCTTTGTTAGGATACTTTACTTCAAATACAGAAGGGTCTAAAGATGGATAAACCATTTTACCTTTAGTTGCCTCTTGTATGTTATATGAGTTAGAAGAATAGTTTCCTAAACACTTGTTAGTAATTTCACATTTTGGTACAGATTGTACTCCTTCAATTCCTGCAATTAATAATTCTATTTCAGAAATGTTTATTGGCATATTAAAAGTCCAGTTATCAATATCAAAGTAATTTGATAATTCATTTTGAACTCTTGTTAGTACTTCTCTTTTATTATATCCACCATAAACTCTTATTTCAAAATCTACTCCGATGTTAATAATAAATCCATTTATAATATTGATACCATCTGTTAATAATCTATATTCAGATAAGTATGTTTTTAAGTTTTCTTTTATACCACGATTTAGGGTACTTAATTGTTTATCTTGATTATAACCAAGTAAATATAAATTTATAGCAAATGGATTATTTTTTTCAGTTACAGAGTTCTTTTTATTTTTAAGAAACTTTTGTAATTTATCTTTAATATCAATTTCACTATCTGATTCACTTTCTTTTAATGATAAAACTAAATTAGTAAATTCTTCTAATGAATCAGGATTAGAAAGAATAGATGATGGTGAGTTATTATCCAATTCTCCATCAGGTGCACAATATGCCTTTGCAACCGCACCATATTTAGATGGCATTGATAATGCTCTTACTTGATAATCTTTTCTTGTTACCGCTCTGTTTTGAGAACCGAAGTTTGCTAATGCATTTTCTCTAATTTCTTCTATCGTATCTGCACCTTTACCACCAGTTGCAGCTTCTTCATTATCAACCGCTACAGAATTTACTGTTACTCTATATAAACTTCTTTCCTCTGGTGTAAATGAATTTCTATCTTCATCAAATTCAATTGTTTCAATTTGTACTAGTTCACCAACTCCAACATTTGATTCAACACCACCTCCTACTAAATAAGATACTGTAAATTCACCCGCTGGTGCCTGACCATATGATTTTGTTTTTAAGAAATTAGAAGGGTCAAATGAATCTCCTAATCTATCAATTGAATTATTTAATCCTAATCCTACGTTTTTGAAATTTGGTATTAGAGTTTCATCACCTGATGTTGAGTTTCCTCCACCAAAAACAAGAGATGTAGAATTGTTTTCATTTACCTTTGTAGTAAATCTACGAGATGTTTTTATTACCTTTAATACATTTGAAGCTTGTTCTTTAAATTGTGCTAAATCTTTATCAGTTATATCTGATGTTGGATAATCAACATAAACCATTTCTTGTGCAAGATAAGGTACATTGTACCATTTGTTTCCATTAGAATCCCTTACATCGTAAATATCAATTATATTATCATTTCCTAATTCTATCTTAGAAAACTGTTTAGGTGCACTACCAAAATCAAATGTTATTTTTTTCAGTTCGGCAGATATTGCCTTTACATATTTTTTTATAAGATATTGAGTAGGTGCTCCTTCATTTGAATTATATACACTAATCTCTCTATCTGTTGAATCTGCAAAATCTAAAATTTCAGTACTTCTGAAAATAGTTCCAGTTTCACTTGCTCTTACAGACATTCCTTCTTTTATTCTAAGGTAATATTTTGAATCTGGTTTAATTTCATCACCTGTTCCTGTTGATGGAACTACTTGGTAAACTGCTAAGTTAGTTATTGCCGGAGAACTTACCTTTGGTTTATACCCTAAGTATTCAGATAATGCTAATACATTCTTCTTATCTTCTGCATATAACATCATTGATTCTTTCAATGAATCATCTACATAATATGATAACACATCACCAACATAAGATGCCATTTCAATAAACATCATACCAGGTGAGGATTCATTAAAATCAGAATAAGTTTGTGGAAAATATGTTTTTGCGTAATCTATTAGGTTTTCTCTAAAACTTGAGAAATCCTTATTAAGATATTTTATATCTCTTCCCTTATTACTTTTAAATGATGAATTTAATGCCATTTATTTTATCCCTCTAATGTAAATGTTACTTCTTGTGATTCAAATTGACTACCAATACTAAACGTTATACTCATTTCTGCTTTATGATTATCTTTCATTTCATCAGTCATTTTGACATCAATAGAATCAATGTTTATATATGGTAACCAAGAATTTACACTATTTGTTATTGTTTGTTCTAACTTACTTGATAAATCATCAGTAAGTTGTTCAAATAATAATTCATGTAATCCTGTTCCAAAGTTTGGTTGAAATATTCTTTCTCCCTTTCTTGTTAAAAGTAAATTTTTTAAATTACTTTTTGCTTGTTCAAATGAATTAAATGCTTGAGAAAAGTATCCTGTATTACCTCGTTGTACAGGCAAAGTAATACCATACGCAAAGTTATTAAACTCTTTGGTATCTTTTACTATTTTTTTATCAAGAATATAAGCCACTATTTACTCCCTATCTAGTTTTAAACTTTTTTACAAGTTCTGAATTATCTCTGTTTAATATTTTATCAAGTCCTGGTAATCCTGTTCGTACACCAAGTCCTGTTTTACTTGGTTTTGTTGCAATATCACCATATCCCATTTTATGTGCCATCTGAGTTCTCAATCCACCAACACCAGCTCCTGCTCCTTGAGATGTAAACTCAACTGTTTTATCCATACTTTCTTGGATTGGTTCTTGTTGTGATGGTAAACTATCTAATACCGATGCTCCACCACCAGGTGTTCCACCACCAGCTCTTTGTGCTTTTGTAAATGGCTGTGTTTGGTTTAAAACCTCATTCAATATTGGATTTCTTGAAAGTTGTTTTGTTGGTGCCTGTCTTTGTTCCTCAAGTGCAAGTTCTGCTTGTTCAAATGGGTCTACCACATCCTCTACAACTACTTGCGGAGAGGGAACGCTGACTACACCTCCCTTCGCCTCTGCTAATCTTTTATTTACTTCCTCTGCCAATATCTTTGGAAAAGTTTTCGATAAAAAACGTTCTTGTTGTTTGGCAGTTTCTACCTCAACAAGAGTCTTTATTACTTTTATTAATTGTTTGTTATTCATTTTCAATTGTGTTTATCTTAATATAAATATATGTACTTTAATTTTATGGTATTGTCCAACCCTTCCATTCTACTATACCTGGCAAAGATACTACGGTAATACCAGCGGGGTAAAGAGATGTTGTTTGATATATACCTTCTATTGTTGTAAGATGTATTTTTAGTTTACTAATTAATCTATCTATAAAAACTTCACTATTATCTACCGGAAATATTTCTCCTATCTTTTTCCATTCACCAGGATTGGTACATATTGATTTTGTTGATTCAATATTTTGTATAGCTCCTTTTGGTATTTGAATTGGTGGAATTGGAGTCATTAATTCCGCTCCTGTCCAATAGGCTAATACACCATTACCTATATCATCTATAAAATTATGATTACCATCTTGTACACCCAATGCCGTTCTACAAGCCAATTTAATCTGCAGTTCCATATCATCCATTTTGGGTTTATCAATTGGTATTTCATTTAGTGTTTGTTTACCAGTTGAAACAACTTGATTATATTGTTGTGTTAGGAATTCTGCAAAATCATCATACGATTCTACTTCGTTAGATACATTTACAGATTCACCATTAACAGTAGTTTCTCTCTGCATATATCTTAACATATTGTTTTTAAACTTATCCCAAGACATAATATTTACTCCGTATAATTAAGTGTGGAAAGAAAATCATTTAATTTTGATTTTATAGTATTAAAATCAGAACGATTATTTGGGCCCATTGCAGTTGGTCCAGCTGGAGTTGAAAATATTTGTGCATTAATTGTATCAATGAGTTCTTCCATTAATTCAACCAATACCTGTCCTCTTACCAAAGGTTGTTCTGATTCTTCTGTATTAAGGTATATCTCTCCTGTACCTCCTAATATTGATACATTGTTATCATTTGTAGTAATTAATACATCTCCATTGAAGTCCATATCAGCTCCATCCAATCCATTATCTATTGTAAGTTTACCATCTGATATAAATGAATAATTTCCTTTTGAGTAAAATAACATTTCTGAATCTTTTGATGATAATATAATTCTACCACTATTAATTAAGGCTTGGTCTGTTCCCTTTAGTTCGGGTTCTTCTGCATATATTGGTTCTGTTTCTAATGGTGTATCAACAGTACCAGGAGTAAATTCTAATAAATGTTCTCCACTTGATAATACAATAGTTGAACCATCATCAACAATATCTTCAAAAGTAGGTTCTCCTATTTTTAAATCTTTTAATGATTTATCTCCTTGTCTATTTCTTATAATGATTGTTGGAGCTAAAACATTATCTACATTATTATAACCACTAAAACGAATTGATTGGCCGAATCTTGATTGAATTAGTTTATCACCCTCGTGAAATTGAAGGGGATTAATTTTAGTTTGTTCAAAATATTCGTTTTCAATAGAAGGTTCTTCAGTTGAGGAGTTTGGTGTTCCTGTTTCTGATGTTTCTTTATAATCTGAAGTAGTATTACTATCTTCGGTTTCAGGAAATAAAACTTTATTTATATCTTCAATAGAATTTCCTATATTAATTTGTGGACTTGATACTCTCCTATATACTTGTTGATTTGATGGAAGAGTTAAAACTTCAACAGTTTCTCCGATTATGGGTAAATCTAAATTTAAATAATCTAATGGAGGAGTAAATGTTAAGTTCTGTATATTAGCTGTTATATCGGTTAGTAATTTTATTTTACAAGAACCAATTATTGATGTATTTCTTGTATCAATTTTATCTTTATTTTCGATATCAAAATCGAAATCAAATATAGAATCGGATTCTATACTAGTAACTACATCTAAAACAATTCCAAATTCAGAGTTTGTTGATGTAGAATTAGAACTTTGTTGTGAAAATCTACTTGAACTTCCTAACCTACTCATCTGCTCCTACCCTTTGTTTGAGTTCCTCTACCTCATTGGTAAGTTCATCAACTTTTATATCTTGTTCATCTGCAACCTGTGTAATGGTCTCATCAAGTTGTTTTAGTAATTGTTCCTTTTCATCATCAGAAAGAAAACCGGTATCTCCTTCTGCTTTTTGTGATGCTCCAATAATTCTTTGTGCAATCGCAGCCATCTTGATTAGTGAATCATCGTTCTTAACTGATGTATCTACTAAATCCTTTATGATTGGCCCAATTACTGCCATATCCCCTGCATGTCTAATTACCTTTTTCATTTCAGCAATTAGCTCAGAAATTCTTTGTTTCTTGTTTTGTTGATTCTCATAGATATCTTTAAACAATCCACTAAGGTTCTTACCAGGAAATAATTCAAAATCTGTACTCATGATTATGCCATATTAGTTGTATATAAATATAGTAAACGAAAAAACCTCACTTTTAGTGTGAGGTTTAATCTTAAACGCGTTAGTAAAATTATTTCTAATTATTACTTTTTGATAATGTGATAAAGTACAAAAGCACCTACAAGTCCTAACAGACCTTCAGCACTCAAACTTCCTAGAATAGCCATAATGTTATCAACTACTGATACTTCTGGCCA
>Ga0181377_1000185_pt1 | contig 24906 bp, 27 predicted proteins | sample LowvirmetaG_9_FD_130160 | JGI IMG/M metagenome (GOLD analysis project Ga0181377, IMG submission 130160) | Marine viral communities from the Subarctic Pacific Ocean - Lowphox_13 viral metaG | ecosystem: Environmental > Aquatic > Marine > Oceanic | place: Subarctic Pacific Ocean | collected...
AAATAAGGTTGTAAGTTTTGCTCGGCGAGCTGTTTTAGTTCTTTTGGTAGAGAACGTATGTTATACATTTCTGGGTGATTAAGAATATTTAAATATATATCTTTATCAGGTATTCCTTTGCTACGGGTCCAATCAAACAGTTCACTCATAGCACACATGTTTAGTACTTGTACTGTGCAATGCACTTGAATGTAAACGTTTGGTAGTGCTAATAGTTTATCAAATGTTTCTACTATTTTACCCCAGCTACTTGGATACCTAACATATCTATCTCTGTCGCCTGTTGCATCAATACTACAATTAAGTTGCACACCTTTAAAGTGACTCCAGTAATCAATCATCTTTTGTGGAATATTTGTAAGGTTAGTATTGTACTTTAGTTTAATATTACTTGCTAGTTCGTTTTCAATACAATAATCAAATAATGCATATTGACTAGTTGCAAGTGTAGGCTCACCACCTGTTAAGTAAATCTCTTCAATTGTATGTGCTATTTCTACAAAGTTTAATCCAGTTTGTTTACGGTCTGGCCATACTTTCATAACTTCCATAAAGTCTAATTCGTCACTGTTTAATGGTTCATTGGGTGTAAGCTCTGCAAGTCCAGTTACTTTATTCCAGTCTTTAACCCACATACTGCTACTCCATGGGTTACACATTCTACACTTTAAGTTGCATAGGTTACCTAAACGCAAATCTACATAACGAATATCCAATGGTATTTCCTCTGCTATAATAACATTATCTTTGTACCACTTTTCATTATACCCTATACGTGGACTGCGTATACCTGCATCTTCTTCTCTAAAGCAACGTTGACATGTTTCAGGACGTTCTCCATCTATAAACTCTTTGCGAATATTTTTATACCATTTACTATTCCATACATCATTAATATCATCTTTAAATATTCTATATGCTTTGCCACTGCCATCATCATTTAATACTTTGTTGTTAGCAGGATTACTGTTACAACAAACACGAAATCCACCGCCAGGATTAACTGCGGCGTGCATAAATGGTAATACACAAAATGTGTCGCTTGGTAATTTTTTACTCATCTTCAAATAGCTCCGGACAGGCTTTTCTAAAGTTAGTACCCATTAGCCTGTCTTTAATTTCCATGTGTTTAAGTAGCTCATTAAACACTTTTTCATCATACTCATATTCAGTTGTTATATTATATCTTTCTCGTAATTTATTATTTAGACTACGATAAGTTAGATACTCTGGTTTATAAATTTCTACACTCTTAGAAAATCCAACGTCAACTTCTTTTGCCCATTTAGCCGCTGCTTCGTTTTGTGCCGCATTTATTGTCATAGGCAAATAAAGTATAGTCAAAGCAAAGTTTTTATTTTGTTTTTTAATATTATTAAATTCTATTAAATTTGCTTCTACTTCTTTCCATTTTGCACCTTGTCTAATATATTCAAATCTATCCTCAATACCATCTATACTTACTAATAAAGAAACTTGCTGAAATGTTAATAGCATTTTTAACATTTCGTCATCTAATGGAATAGTACCGTTAGTAATAAGACTTAAATGAACACCTGGAGATATTCCATCGTCATATAAACGTTTAATAATTCTTCTTACATGTGGAATTAATAAAGGCTCTCCACCTGTAAATTTTAAAAATTTTGTATCATAAAGTCGTTCTTCCATTAATGGAAGTATATTCTTATGCCAACCTGTTTTCATCCTAGCATCTTTTTTTACAATGTCTAACCATTGCTCGTCTGGATTTTCATTAACTAACTTTTGCCATTTACTACTGCTTACTGGATTACACATTACACAAGTAAGATTGCAAGTGTTGTGTAACTTTAAATCCCAATATTGTATTCCGTCTGCTCCATCAAACCATTCATTGGCTCGTTGTCTAAGACTTGTTCTTCCTCGTTCTTCTTCTGCTTTACACTCATAACAGTTTGGTAGCCACTTATTTAAACTTTCTTCATATAACTCGTCAAACTTTTCTCGCCAGCCAGATTCATTATATCTTTGTTTGATATCTGAATTTATATACATACAACAAGGCCTAACGTTACCAATAGGACCTATAGTCATTCCGTTTTTAAACATCAAACATTTTGGCATAATTCTCATTCACTTTATTTTTAAATTCTTTACTTGGATCACCATCAAATATCATATGGATTCTAGGTTCGTTACTACGATTCCACACTGCATGATTGTGTCCAGTATTAATCTTTACAACAAGGCCATTATCGTATGGCAATGTTCCGTATTCTTCCATAACTAAGTTACAGTATTTTGGATTATTAATAGCAACATTAGTTGCTCCAAGTCCTGCTAGTTTATCAGTATCTCTGTGTGGCATAATCCAACCACCAGGTAATACTGCCATAAATCTTACACGAGTAAATTTATTATATAGCATTTCGTCTTGCATCCATTGTTTTGTTTTAGGACAAAATTTTGCAATATCTGTCCATGTACTTAAATCTTCTTCTGCACTATCTGGCAATCCATAATCTTCGGGACAATTTGTATGTACACTACTCATTCCATGTATACATGCACTTAACCATCCGCCACTACCTACTGCTCTATGAACTGTAAAACATTCTGTTTCTAATAATGCTATTGCTTCTCTATGTATGTCTTGCCACGGTACTGGTATGTCTGGCATAGTAACCCACGGAACATTAGTGTTGTCTATTATATCATTTGAATCAGTTGCTTCTATTTGTTTACTATCAGCTAGTGCTGGGTTTGTTTTAAAATTTTCCCATGTTTCAAAATATTCTACTGTTTCGTTATTGGCTTCTTCCCACCATGCTAAATTATTGTAATGTATCATATATGTTTTCGCCTATTCATATTTGTCATATTATAATAGTTTCCATTAAGGTCCCCATTGAAATAAATTTTATTTGAAATACTCTGGACTTTTCTTACGTAATTAAGTGCATTAAATGTTGTTTCAAATCCTTTGTTAAAATAGTTTGATTCGTATAAAAATATATTACTACATTGCAATAATACATTTTTATTATGTGGAAGCATGTCTACAATTTTATCATGTTCATTTACTATATTAACTACTTCAAACTGATGCTCTAAGTTTTGTATTTTATTCCATACCTCAAGCCATTGTTCTTCACTATCAAAACTTGCCATAAACTTTTCCCAAGTTCCAAATCCAAGTTCAAATGTGCCATCAAAATTTAATCTGTGTTTATTTGCTTCAAAGAATCCATGAAAGTCTTTTCCATTCCATTCGTGTACAAGTATTTCCATCCATGCAACTGAGTAAGGACTGTAGTCTGCCCAAATAACCATTTCCATTACATTTAAACTTTTTTCCATGTATTTAAATTGATGCAATCCACTGCATGGACATACCATTACTTGTATATCGTCTATAGTTACATGTGGTACTGATTCTGTGTTAAGAATGTACACAACACTTGAGTCTTGTATTTTAAATTCAAGTAGTGGAACTTTATCTTCATAATTATCTCTTATATCGTATATACGATCTGCATGTTCGTATTTTTTAAATAATTCGCCTTCTGTCCATTCTATGTCATCTTCTGGATACGAACATACTTTAAGTCCACGTACATTATTATCAATGTTGAAAACTTTTAATCCGTTGTCTAATGATGTTCTTAAAAAACAGTTAAACAAATTATATGGCTTTCTTGATTCTTCATAACTATTCCAATGACTACCTTCTATATAATTTTGTGATATTGGTTTAATCCACTTAGGTGTATAGTCATCATGGAAATGATCTGTACTTGCCTCGTATTCACGAATTCTGCATTGTATACTTTTTGTAAGTTTTCGTAAATTAATAATAACACATTGATGATGAAATATAGGTTTACGCCTACCTGGTCTATCTAAAATATGACCTGCACAACCCCATTCTTCTTTATCCCATTCTTCAACTGACTTTAATATTTCTATGTCTATATCATCTTCTTCTGGCCAACTACCTTCTGCCCAAAGTACTGCTACTTTAAATCCAAGTTCTTTTAAATCAATTAGTGTTGTGTTCACATGATCCAATGGAACTGAATTTATAAGTGATCCATTTGTAGCAAGATTTACATTCCAATCTGTAGCCATTTTTAAAATAGATATATAGTCATCAGATGCTTTTTCATATATTTCTCTACACATAACATCTTCTAATGTTATATGGCATATCTCTTTATTTCTTATTGTTAGTTTTGCTTCCGACGACATAATTATATTCCCATTCCTATACTATCATTGGTACTGTATCCAAGCACCCATTTAACATCACATGTTAAATCATTATCATTTGGATCTGTACCACTAAACCAGCACTTGTTTATTTTTTGCAATCTTATTATTAAGTCAGCAAAACTAGTTTCTAGTTTAAAAGGCTCACTCATAACTTTTAGCAATACATAACTGTATATATTACTTGCCCAAAAGAAAGTACTTGATTCATTGTCTAATAAATCTGTTATTTTTTGATGATTATTTACAAGATCAACTTCCAAAAACTCGTGTTTGCATAGTTTTACTTGTACCCAAAAATCTAACCAATTATCCATTCCACCGAACTGTTCTACTATATTTAACCATTGTTTGTCTACATGCTTTAGCAATAATGCATTTGCATCTGGATTATCTTCACAAAACTGTTTAACAAACGCTGGATAGTCAAAACCGTCCCATTTTTCCACCATTAGACGCTTAAATTTAACGCTGTAAGCGTCGAAATCGTACCATACGAACTTTGTACTGTCTATATCTAAACCGTACGTATAAGCGTAATATAGCAGTTTAAACCCGGCTGTAGCACCCACATATTGCTCAAATATACTGTTTTTTATAGGGTCTGCTACTGTAGGACTACTGGGCTCTGTATTAACAAAATAGATAGGACTACTGGGTATATTCTTACGTTTAATAATAACTCTGGCCCCTCTTGCTATTGTATGATCTGTATACTTTTTGTTCATTAATCCATTTAAAAAGTTAACTGGATCTGTTCTTGGAGCACCCACTACAATGTTTCTTTCTATAGTTTTACTTAATTCTACTGTTGAATCTCCTAGCCAATTTTCAGCCCAAAAGTCATACCTTCCAAAGTTTGGTGCTTTGGCAGGCCAGGCTATAAATTCATCTATGTTTAATAACATTAAACTATCTACATACTTTGGATGTACTGCTGTAATCCAATCATTTTTTTCTAAGCGATTTATATAAGTTAATATCTTCTTTTCAATTCCATCTGTTTTAGGCCAGCAACCATCAAACCAAAATGCAACATACTTGTGTCCCATTTTTCTAACATGTTCAATCCAACTAATGCTACTAGTATTATACAAGTTAACTATACTTGATGTCAAGTGATTATCACATTCTACTTGTTGTAGCATTTGTAGTTTTTGTTTTAATTCTTCATAGCCACTAAGATGTGTGTTTTTTGGTATAAAAACATTTACAATTTCGCAATCACTTACGAATTGATAATCCCAATCTTTTTCACCTTTTTTCATCTACTGCCTCTACATGTATTCCTCGTACCCATTCGTACCATTCCTTTGATCTTTGTTTTGCTTTTATATGTTCTGGGTTATTGGCCCAATCCGTTACATCTTCTTTACTACGCCAACTACTAATAGTAATCTCAATGTCACCATGTTCTTCACTAGTAATATCTATAAAGCCAGGATGAGCTGTTGCTAGTTCACGCATCTTTTTACTCATCTGTAAATACTCACTTGGCATTGGTGATTTCATTTTTGCTATAAAGAAAACTTTAATCATCTATATTTTTTTCCAGTGATGTGTATCTTCTGCTGTTGGTAACTGTCCAATATATTCCTCTCCAGTTTCCATGTCTACTAGTTTCCATTTTCCAGGACATTTAGTTGCTACTTTTAATATAATTGCTATGTCATATGCCGGCACTTCAGCGCCACTAATTTTTAATTTACGATTCATTTCTTGTTCCATTTCAATAATCTATTATGCACTGCTTCCATATTCTCTGGTTGCATGTTTAAGTGTTTGTCAAGCATTGATGCTAACGTTACTTCTTTTGGATATCGTGCTTCTATATCTCTATTATACTTTCTCATCTTTGCATAGTCACGTATATTAGGTTGATTGTTTTCCATATACGTAATGAATTTTTGCATTTCAGGATGTTCATCTAAAGCACCCTTTAGTTTATTAATAATGGCTTCTCTGTATTCTTCTGGCCATACACTTGGTGCTAAGTATCTTGGTGTTTGTAAAATATTAGCAGTAATAAACCTAAGTTTAATATCACTGTTTTTCCAAAAAGCATAGAACTCAGGCATATGGTATATATTATGAGCTTGAATTGTAATACCAGCTGCCACGTCTATTGTTGGCTCACTGTCAAGTACCATCATATTAGCATATACATTATCCCAATCACCATCTTGACGGATAAAGTTATACACATCTCCTACACCGTCCATACTTATTTTAATATTAACAGTTTTAAATTCATTCCAAATTTTAACTAAATCATACTTTTTAAATTTTATATGACTTAAATTACTAGCATAGCGTAATTTTATTTTATGCTTTAAATGTTGTGGAATTGACTCTAACAAATCATAGTGTTCTTGATTAATAATAGGCTCACCACCTGTAAACTGTAAGGTGTGTACATGTTCCCATAATTCTGGCCACTCATTTAAAGAGTCAAACAAAGTAGTTGGTCTAAGTAATCTTGTTTCGTGTCCACTATCTTGGTACTTTGTTATAATGTCTAAGTCCTTTACACGTTTATAAGAACTATGTGTGCTACACATTATACACTTTAAGTTACAAAAATTACTTACTTTAAGTTCAATCCATATAGGTGGATTGCTTACACTGTAGTCATCATTCACTTCAATAATATCAGCAAATTCATTCCAGTTGTCATCTTCCCATTGTTGACGATTGCTTACTATCCCACTATCCTCATTGTGCCAGCACACTGCACAGCGTTCTGGTCTTTCGTCCTTGGCCAAAGCTCGTCTTAGCTCTTTATAGTTTTCATTGTTCCAGCTTTCAAGAGCTGTCTCACCTGGATTATTCAATGGTACTTCTTGTGCTTCACAGCACGGCACTATGTTACCTCCTGCTGTTCCGTAAATATGCATAAACGGTAACATACAGAATGTACTACTTTGTTTTAATTTTTCTTTATCAATCATAATTTAAGTGCCTTATTATATTTGCAAACTTAGGAGCCATGCTTATGTCTTGCCCTCTGTGTGCTAATATTCTTTTTAATTCCACAATATAATCTTGTGTCTTATCCTGTTGTGCGTTAGTTACTACTGAACATAAGTTATTTAACAATTTATAACTAGCACTAAATTTACTTTCATTTTTATTAAAACCCATGTATTGCTGATCTACTGTTAGTTTTAATAATTTTCTATATGCGTTACCCCAATGTTCTACACTTAAATAGTGAGGCTCATATACTGTTTGTAGCATTACTCCTATGCCTTTATGCACTCTTGCCCAATGTATAAACTCATGTAGCTGTGGAGCGTTAATAACGCTTACAGTGGTGGCTGTAGCTATTTTTAAGCGTCCTGTAGCGTCTTTTACTTCTATCCACTTGTCAAGTGTAGCCTCTATATTTTCCCACTTACTAGGGTAACGTAATAATTCATTTGTAGTGCCTACACCATCAATACTAGGACTTAGTTGTATACGCTTAAATTTTAACAATGCATCAAGCTCAAGTTTCTTTGGAAACCATGTACAGTTTGTAAATATTTCTAAGTCAATCTGTCCTGCTATTCCACTGTCTGCTAATCTAACGACTAGGTTTAAAAACTGTCTGTGTAAGAACGGCTCGCCGCCTGTTACTTTAATAAACTTAACATGCTTTAATTTGTCTAAATCTAAATTATCTAAATCATATTCTTGTACTTCTTTTAACTTCTCAATCTTAGCCTCGTCACTTATGCCCAATGCAAGTTCATCTTTATCCCATGTATGACTAAACTCTGCTCCACAACTTAAACATGCTAAGTTGCAAAGTCTACCTACTGTTATTTCTAAATACTCTAAACGTACGGTATCTGTAAAGTCATCAAAGAATTCATCTGCATCAGTTCTCATACTACTGCCTTTCATTTCTTCATCTGACTTACACTTGTAACAACCTGGGTGCCATTCGTTACGCATCATAGTTTCACGTATCTCATTAAAACTTTTATCTGCTGGCAAAAATCTTGTATGGAATCTACAACAAGGAGTTGAAGGTTGTCCATGCATAAGCATTTCTGCTTTGAAAGGATATGCACATGCGTTACTAGGAAGATTACTCAATACGTTCTCCTATTTGAATAGCATACCATTTACCATCTCTCTCAATTGCAAGTTTCCCATCAACACATCCTAATTTAATTGATTCAATAGATAGTGTACTATTAATTTGTACTCCATCTTTAAAGTTTCCTTTCATAATAGCTGGAGTATTTTTATCTGCTGGTTTACCTAAACCTAACCCAATTCTAAACTCTGATCCATTAGCAGTTTTAATACCTTGCCATCTAGTTATAATAGTTGGTTCGTTATTTAATTTTGTGTATTGATAACTTTGTGTTACACTTACACCTATTTCATTTTGTTCAATTTCACTTACTGTATCAATTACATTTTGCCAAATAATATCTTCACAATTTTCTTGTCCAATCCCATCAAATATCATATTTGCTATAATAGGATATTTGCGACTAGTAATTTCTATAGGGTTATCATTCATAAAAGTTACCTTTGTTTTTATAACGTTTCAATGCTTTTGATATGTTAATTCTATTGTATAATCCATCTCTATGAAACTCGTCATATTTTGTATGCTTTGGTGCTAGTGCAATATGTATAGTATTTGTCATTTCAAATCCATAATGTTCACATACTTCTACATGAGCTTCCATGTATTTGTTTGGAATAGTATCTGGGCTAAATTTTTCCATAAGTCTATTTGCAATTGCTGTTGCTAAATGATTTCCATGATTCCAATCTGTTTGTACTTCTAAACTACCTTTGTTAATACGTGAGAATGTAATACCACTACGCCAGTTACCACAACTTAATCCTTTAGTAGTACTAAATGCTACCATTTGAATACAAGGCTCGTCTAGGTTTATATCAATATCAAAACAAGTACCAAACCATGCACAATCAACTAGCACTGGAATTTTTAATTGGTTACATATTTTAATTACATCGTCCCAACGTTCTGGAACTCTACCTGTTCCACTAAATGGTACACTTATTAATACTGCATCACCTGGCTCAAGTCCCTTGTCATCAATACTGTCTGTCCATTCTAAATTCTTTTGCATGTACACATCTCTGTTGTATGGGTACTCGCCTCTAAATGTTTTAAGGTTGAGATTATTAACTGAACAATAATAATGCCACCAGTCTAATGTTTGTGTAGTTCCTACACTTGCAAAGCGATAAGGAAATGCACTTAGTCCAGTAAAGTTATTTAATTTACTACTTTCAATCCACCCTTGATATCTTTCTAACATTATATTAGATTCGTCTGCTATTGTTGATACATCTATGTTAGGAAAAAATGTTTCATTTAGATGATCAAAGTATGGTTGGTTCCATACACTGTTTCCTGTCTTTCCAAAATCTGGGTTACTCATTGTATAATTTTAATTCCTTTATTAGTGCAAATGTATCTGTGCCACGTAATCTGTCTAAGTCTTTCGTATACTTGACAAACCAGTTCCATTGCTTTTCTTGTACTTCTTCATCTACTTCAACTTGTAATCCATCTCTAATAGCATGGATACCTGTTTGATAATGTATCTCATCTGCATGATAACTTCCTGCTGGCCAAATGCTTTGATCTGGTATCTGTAGTAATTTATCATACATAATGTATTTTAATATTTCCGGCATGTATGCAATATTAAGATATGTAGGATTTACTACTACATTACTCATGCTTATACTTGCTCTATGCATATGTTTTTCTTTAAACCAGTTCCATACTTTATCTAATCCAAATATGTTTGTTAGCATAACTGTTACGGCAAATACAACTTCAATATTAGGATATGTATAAAACTTTTCTATGTTTTCTTCTAACTGTTCAAATGTATATGGTCCGCCACGTACTACACTATATAATTCATCTACTGCTTCAATACTAATAAGCAATTCAATATGTTTAAAATGTTTAAATATTTCTTGGAATTCGTTATCAAATACAGTTGCATTTGTGCTAATATCTAGCATAATGTTTTTTGCTAATCCTTGATCAATAAACCATTGTAATATTGCTTTACAACTTTCATCATACAAAGGTTCGCCACCTCTTAATGCTACCCATTGTAAGTTACGAAAGTATTCTGGATCAGCAAACAAATTATCAAGGAACGTCATATCTTCAACACCGTGATATCCTATTTGTGCTTTTTCCCAATAATCTGGATTCTCTTTATTTAATTTCTTTCCGTCTTTAGTCCAACCTGTACTAACAAATGGATTACAATGTATACATGCTAGGTTACATTTGTTACTAATTGTAAAATCTAAGTAGCGTATATCTGGTTTACTATCTACACTATTTTGAATACTTCCACGCTTCACATCTTCGTCTAGTTTATCCCAAAAATACATTCTACGACTTTTACCGCTTTTTTCTTTTTTAGTACAAGCCAAACAAGCCTCTGGTACTATTCTACTTGCATGTGATTTTCTTAATGCTACTGCTTCGTCACTGTTTAATATCTCTGGTAGTGTTTGTCTTGTTATATTTCCAAACTTGCCATTATATATAATATCAGGTAGTACTGCTCCACCCCATTTAATAGTAAGTGCATTCCATGGTGCAAGACATGTTGGGTAACGTGTATCATTTAACATTGGATTAGTATACATTATTTACATACCCCACAGTTACTTTCACACACATCCCAATCTGCATTCCTTACTGCGTTATCTACAGTTACATTAAACCAATTATTATTTAATATATTAGACAATGAGTTTTTATGTAAATTATTTTGTTGTTGACCTTCGTTGATTAAGTCAATATCTTCTGCTTCTTGATTAAAATCTAATGCAATACTCATAGAGTCAGATGCTCCTCCTCCACCATACATGCTTATATGACAACAAGGCCATACAACACCCCATGGGTCAATTTGTATTTCACCGTGCTTTTTCCAAGGACACTTAGTTTCTATTTTAAATTGTTTTGCAGAGTCAAGGTTGTAATGATTTAAGTTTACAAACACATAACCGTCTCTTAGATCACTAAATGGTTTATCATTTTCAGAAAAATATTCTTCTATATCTGCAGGTATTTCTCTATGCTCTGCTCTTGTTGTTGGGTAATATGCTTTTATATTATAATGTTCATTACCGTCTTTAATTTCCATTTCATCAGTATGACTTTGTCTAGCCTTAAATCGAATTGCACCTAATTCTCTTGCTAATTCTTTTACTTCTTCTATCTGATGTTTGTTGTGTTCAAACATTGTCATTACCACTTGTGCTACTCCATTTGCATTAGTAAAACTTTTAACATTTTCCACTATTTTAGAAAATATTGTTTTTCTTCTATATAACTGGTGTGTATCTTCCATGCCGTCTATAGAAAAATCTACTTTATGTTGACTTCCATTTCTTAATACTGTGGCAAGATCTGCCCAAAACTTAGTACTACGCATACTTCCGTTTGTTGCAATAGAAATATTTGTTTCAGGATGATGATCTGTCCAGTACTTTAACATCTCTACTAAATGAGGATGCATCATAGGGTCACCCCAATTTCCATTTAAAACTAAACTACGAATCCACCAGCCTCTGGTATCTTTACTAGCGATTCGTTTCCATAACTCTAAATCAAAATGACTTAACATTAGTCCTGGTCTAGTTTCTCCACCATCTATATTTCTCATACATGCTCCACACCTTGCATTACAATGACTGGTTACATCTATTTGCAGTCTATGTATTGATTTATACCAATTCATTACTTACATATCCCACAATTATTTCTACAAATTTTATAATCTGCATTGTCTATTGCATTATCTAATATATTATTATACCATTTATTACGCAATATTTCTGCTAACGATCTATTATGCAAGTTATTCTCTTTTTGTCCATTTGCTATAAGATCAGTATCATATGCTTGTTGACTAAAGTCTGCGGCTATGCTCATGTCTGCACTTCCACCACCTCCGCCATATAAACTTATATGACAACAAGGCCATACAACACCCCATGGATCAATTTGTACTTCGCCTTCATCTTTCCAAGGACATTTACTTGGCACATGGTTTTCGTTTATTTTTTCAAATATATCATTTACTGATACCCATATTCTATCTCTAATATCACTCATTGGTGAATCATTTTCTTCAAATCTCTCCATTAGCTCTGGTGCATCATTATCAATTAAATGTTCACCATTGCCAGTTGGGTACCAACCTTTTATTTCATATTGCTCGTTGCCATCTTTAATTAGCATATGATCACTGTGGCTTCTTCTTGCATTAAATTGTTTGCATCCTAATTCTCTTGCTAATTCTTTTACTTCTTGTATTTGATGTTTGTTGTGTTCAAACATAGTCATTTGTATAACTGCATTTCCTTTTGCTTCTGTAAATGCTTTTATGTTTTCTTTTAGTTTAGAAAATATTGTTTTTCTTCTATAGATGTGATGTGTGTCTTCTAACCCATCTACTGCAAAGTCAACTTTATGATGAGCAGTTTGTCTTAATACTTTTGCTAAGTCTGACCAAAATTTAGTACTACGCATGCTTCCATTTGTTGCAATAGAAATAAATGTTTCAGGGTGTGCGTCAATCCAAATTTCTAGCATTTTAACTAAATGAGGATGCATCATAGGGTCACCCCAATTTCCGTTTAGTGCTAATCCTCTTACCCACCATCCTTTAGTATCTACTTTAGCCATACGCTCCCAAACATCAACGTCAAAATGAGTTAATGCTAATCCAGGTCTAGTTTCTCCGCCATCAATGTTTCTAATACAAGCACCGCATCTCGCATTACAGTGACTAGTCATATCCACTTGTAGTTTATGTATCTGCCTATACCAATTCATTATATTCCTTATATTCCGCAAGTGTTCTTGCAGATATTCCATTCCGACTTTGCTATTGCATTATCTACTATTGTATTAAACCATCTATTTTCTAATATTTCTATTAAGGTATATTTGTTTAAATCATTTTGTTCAAATGCATCATTTATAATATTATTACCTGATGGAAGTACTTCGTCCATATCAAACCCTGACCACAAATTACCGCCTCCGTACACACTTACATAACAACAAGGCCATATAATACCCCATGGATCAATTTGTACCTCACCTGCTTGTTTCCATGGACATTTACTTTCTGTGTTTATTTTATTTATTTGTGTATGTTTTGTATGATTAAGATTTCTTTGATTTTCTATAAACTTAAATTTTTTATATTGTTTTATACTTTCTGGATAATAACCTTCAATTTTATAATTATCTTTTCCATCTATAATCTTTATTTCACTACGGTGACTAGTTCTTGTGTCAAACTGTACTGCACCTAATTCTCTTGCTAATTCTTTTACTTCTTCTATCTGATGTTTGTTATGTTCAAATAAAGTCATAATTATGTGTGCTGATCCACCTGCACTAGCAAAAGTTTTAATATTATCTACTAACTTAGAATGTGAAGTTTTTCTTCTATAAATGTGATGTGTGTCTTCCATTCCATCCATTGAGAATATAACACTACTTCCATTGGCATATTTTAATGCACTAGCTAATTCTATCCAAAACTCTGTACTACGTAGGCTTCCATTTGTTGCTATTGCAATTTCACACTCTGGATGACTCGTAGTCCAAATTTCAATTATTTCTATTATATCTGGGTGCATTAACGCATCGCCCCAATTTCCATTTAGACTTAAATGACGTATGTAATAATCTTTAGTATCTTCAGTTGCTATTCTTTTCCATAACTCTAAGTCAAAATGTTTTAATTCTAAATTGTGTTTAGTTTCGCCGCCATTTATATTTCTAGCACAAGCACCACATCTTGCATTACAATGACTCGTTGGGTCAATTTGTAATTTCTGTAGGCTCTTGCTCCAACTCATTAATAATACCTTTTGTTAGTTATATAATCTTCCTGCCCACCTTCTCTAACAATATCACTTGTTAAGCAATGAATACCACCGTCCCAAAAATATTGATGACGGAAGTTCCAGTATATTGGTTCAATACCATGTGCTTCCATTTCAGCAAATGCTTGTTCATTCTTACCTGTACAAATTACGGTCTTTTCATCTAGTGATAGTACATTAACATCAAACACACTTTCATCTGGACAACCTACCCAATGCTCTAGCCATTTACTTACATATTCTTTATGGAATCTTTTCTTACGAGTTTGTTGGAAATCTTCTGGCATATCAAAATCATCATCTACTTCAATAATATGCCAACCTTCCATTTCTTTAGGAACCCAATTTGCATTCCAGGTCATTAGCACACCAGGTTTTAGCAATGCTATTTTACCATCGATATGTCCTCCTACTGGAATGTCCAAAAACTTTGTATCTGGATAACGTAGTTTTATTTCTCTACGAATCCATTCACGGCCCAGCTCCGTACCTTTGCCTTTTTTATTGTCTCCCTCATAGGGTTGGCTAAACAATATATGGCGTCCACACTTTATCATGTTAGCCGCATGATAAAGCAGTCGATGATTATCTACAAAGTGGTCGTATTTTTTACCACTTTCTACTAATACTCCTGGCATACTAACCCAATCTGCACCTTCACTAAACCATTTACTACAATGATCGTAATATGCGAGATTCTCAAAGTAACGATTATCGCTACCTGTAAAACATTCAAATATACTATTGCCATACGGCATAAGTGTATCACGTGGCATTAATGGGTGGTTAGGAAACCCACAATGCATCCATGGTAATTTAATTTGTTCTTCACCTGTGATTGTAAATATATTTTTAGGACGTACTACTTCAATACCTCTGTCCTTTAATATTCCCTCCAGCACTGCTATGTCCTCGGCTGTTTCTTTAAAGATTTGACGCATTACATTGCGTGTTTCTTCGTCCTCGTGCCAATCAAATGTTTCAGGTGGAAACGGTGCTCCTAGCACTACTCTTTTTAGGGGCTGAAATTCGCTCCATACATTAACTGATTTTGTCATTTTTTATTCTCATATGATGTTTGTCCAATATGCGTTGGACTTGGATTTTTACTTGCATAAATATATATGTATTTATCTATACACACAAATGGAGTTTTATACAACATGACCCGTATCGCTAAAGATATTATAGCAGGAAACGACTTCATTGTCAATGTTTTCGACGCTAATAAACACGACCTAAAAGACAATTTTAAACTATACGAAGCATTTGAAAGTGGCTGGCCAGTGGTTATTAAAAATCTAACTATACCACAATTAGATTATGATTACTATGACGACTTACCAGACTGGACTATTAAAGATAACAAATGGATTATGCCTTGGTATAACAGTCATATTAAAAATAGATCACGTATGCATATAGAACGTGGTTGGAATGACGAGCAAATTAACGTATTTCATCAAAAACACAAACAAGCAAACAATGGATGGAACGAAGTATTTGATATGTTATTCCCACATTACAAAACAAGTGAACGTATGCTTAGTCATAGATATAATACACTAGTAGAAAATAAACTACACTTAGACGAACTAGATGAACAACACACTGGACTAGAACAACAGATACGTATGTTTGTTCAATTAGATAAAAAGCGTCCTAGAGTATTATCGTTTGGTCCAGATTTAGAACAAATGTATAACATGTATAAAGATAAGTTTAACTTAGGTGAACTAGATAAAAATAACATACACAAATTTATTAGTGAAATGCGTGATAGATGTGTATGGAATGAAGAAAAATGGGATCAGTTTCACCACCCATTACATTATATTACTTTTGATCCAGGTGATATTTGGTTCTTTAATGCACAATGGATTACTCACCAAATTGTATTTGGCACAAAGTTACAATGCTTTGAAGCTGATATATTAAATGAAAGTTTGGTTAAGCCTGAGCTATGTATGGTAGAACGTATTAAAAAGTTTTAAAAGTCTACACTTAGTTTGCAATCCCAACGCCTATAAGTCTCTGACTTATTTAAATCAGATATCTCTTTTAATTCTTGTAAATTCGGGCGACACTTGAATAATGTCGTGTCCTCTGAATCTGTCGTAGTTTTCGGTGATCTTGACATACTGGCGCATGATGTCAGCATCATACTTATGCTCAGGATCCAAACTAAAGTTAACAAGTTCCATAAGAGGTTCTTCATATTGCTCAAAATGTGGACTGTTACCAATGCTTTTGAGAAATTCCAAAATCTGTTCACGTTGTTCTTCTTTCAACCATTCAGGAGCGTGTGCCATACTATAATATGCTGGCTCTACTAATTGGTTAGTACTCATACCAATGCCTCTATTACTAGTCATCTGGTAATCATGCATAAACTTCCAAAATGTAGCAGTATGCAATGCGTTGGTTATTTGGTTTACTGTAGTAACTCGTACCTTTATACGTTTACCTTCTTTTGTATCTGAGAACTTAACTAACTTATCAAAGTTCTTCCATACACTTGCCCACTTACTTGGAGGTCTAAGATAATCATTCATATCTTCCATTCCTTCTAATGAGCAGTTAACGATCACTTTCTCAAACTTAGATAGTTGGTCTAACCATTTATCCTGCATGTTAGTGATGTTTGTATAAAAACTTAATTCTATATGTTCTGCATGACCACTTGCAGTTGCAATGTCTAACAATTTAAACATGTCTTGAGCAACTGTAGGCTCGCCACCTATTAGTTTTATTTTGCGAGCATATGGTAACATTCTTTCAAAGCTCTCCCACTCTATTCCAGGTTGAAGTAATGCTTGTTTTTTGTTTGCAATATTGCCGTCCCAATCAGGATGGTTCGCTCCGAGTCCGCTTTGTACCATTGTGGCTCTTTCCACACTCACTAAATGAGATGCTTCTTTGTTGCACATTTGACACTGCAAATTACATAAGTTACCAAGTCTAAAATCAAATTGTAGAGGCTGGTCAATCTCCCAATCATTAGCTGATGCTTTTTCTACTACATCATCTATTACATCTGCCCACACTTTGTTTTCCCATTGTCGTGAGCTCATTATTCCGTTACGTTCTAAATGATGACATTCAATACACTCTGATAATTTCTCACCAGCAGTCATTCTGCGTCTTACGTCTTTTATATAATTGTGATTCCAAGTGCCATCAATTCCTAGTTCTTCTTGATTGACTAGTTCTTTAGGTTCTTTAGCCATACAACAAAGTCTAAAACGGCCTCCGTTGTAAGTACTATATTGAACAAATGGTAATGCACAGAAACCTGTATTAGTGTTACTCATCATTTATTTCTTGAATATTCTTTTCCAAATCTTCTAGCCATTTTAGAAACATATCTTTTCCTTTGGCTTGATTCTTTTCCCATTCTTGTGGTGCTGATTCGTTGGCTAAATCGCTTGCATATTTTAACATCATACATGGCTTATTAAACATACCTGCCACTTTTGCAATAGCATACCCTTCCATGTCTACAAAGTCACTTTTCATTTCGGGGTTGGCTTTTACAAAGTTATCGCCTGTGCTTAATGTAAATTTACTTCCTTTATAAATTTGCAAATCACTGCTGAATTTTGTATCTTCAAATGGAGTTTCTCCCAACGGCGCCTGTGGTCTTGCATCCATGTCTCGTTGTTTTACTATTCCAATTCTGTGTAGTTTACCAACTAGTTTAGTATTAAAAGTTCCTGCGGTTCCGTAGTTAATAATACATTCACAGTCTGGTTGTCTAGCGGCAATAGTAGCCATTACAGTAGCATTTACTTTACCTACACCTGTAATCATTAGTGTATAATCATCGGGTAAATCGATATTTGGCACTTCATTTTCAAGTGCGACTAATAAATATTTCATTTATCATTCTCCGGTTCATCTAGTAAGTATGCCATTTCTGGAAATGTCTTGCGGAAATCAGTTCCACGTAACTCATCTAGTTTATTAATATATTCTCTAAATTCTGGTAAGCGTCTGGTCCAGTCTTCACTACGTGCAAAACTAATCATACCACGTAACCGTTTAATTCCATAGCTCGCATCTAACCATTGTTGCTTGTCTACTTTACCTTTGTGCCAACTAGGAACACCTAGTTCCCAATTCTCACTCCACCATTCAATAAATTCTTCATACTTCTTTTCAGTCTTGTCTAGGAATTCATCTGGTAATACTTTAACATTCAAATGTCCTGGCCAGTATACAAAGTGATAGTTAATACCACCTGCACCAAATGGCCACATGTTTGTTTTCTTTAGTCCGCTATCCTGAAGTTTCCATTTAAGGAAGTCTGGAATATAATGAATGTTAAGAGCATTAACGGCACATGCAATTGTAACTTCTACATTGTTAGATGTTTCTTTATCTAAACGTTCAAACATTTTAAGTTGATGGTCCCATTCACTTGGGTAACGAATATAATCATTCATTTTTCCAATACTATCAATACTATAATGGAAGCGTACTTTTTGGAAATGTGTCCATAGTTCTAATAGTCTATCTGGTAGTTCAATTCCGTTTGAATTGTAACGTACTTCAATTTGATGTGCATAACCCATTTCAATAACTTTAGATAAAATATTGTAATGTTCTTCAATAACTGTACTTTCGCCACCTGCAAAGTATAACTGTCTAATGTATGGAATTTGTGCATAAAACTGATCCCAAAATACTGGATTGTCTTTGTGCCAATTATAACTAGCACCAAATGTTTTACCTTTAGAATCCCAATTCATAGTTTCTTTTAGAGATTCATTTGTAATATTTGGATATAACTTGTTCCAGTCTTTCACCCAACCTGAACTATCATGTGGGCTACACATAACACAACCTAATTGACATTTAGTTCCCATACGAATATCAATATAACGTAGTTTACTATCTGTTGATCCATCTTCGTATGTTTGAGCTACTAGTTCGTCAACATCAATACCATCACGCATCCAATAGTCTGTTTCCCATTGACGCTTTGATCTGTGTCCTGCATCTTCTTCTTTGTAGCATTTTAAACAACTTGCTGGCTTTTCGCCTTTAAGCATCATTTGTCTAACACTTCGCATATAGCTGTTATTCCAACTACTGTTAAGATCACTGTTGTTTAAGTTAGCTGGTTTTCCATCTTCTGTTTTAACAATTCCAACACGTCCGCCGTGTACTTTATCATTTGTGGCACCTACGGCACTAGCATTAGCAGTACAACATACTCGCATACTCCCGTCTGGTCTAGTACTTAAATGTATCCACGGAAGTATACAAAACGTATCACTTGGTAATTTATTATCTGACATATTATTCTCTATATTATAGTTGCCCAATCGCTAGATAACACATCAGCCTTAAATTTACTAAGGTACTGTGTGTTTTTAATGTTTTGGGAAAGCATGAACATTATTCCTTTGATTTGGTATTTGACACGATGTTATAAAAACATCTTTGTGCTTAGTATTATTTATCTTTTCAAAGTCTATTTGAAATGCACTAGCATGGTCAAAACCTTCCCAAGAGGAAAATTCATGTGTACTGTAAGGTTTAAAAGTTAATCTTTTACGTATAGCAAAGTCTGTTATAATTGTAGATTCTTTCCATAGTAATTCACGCATGGTGTTATAGTCAGTATATCCTGGTCTATAGTCTGGATAATGGTCTGGTGCCATATCCATTACTTCACTCCACCATGCAAAACTTTTTTGAGGCTCTCTGTATATTAGCACTATACGATCACCTGGAAAGTTATTCCATATAAAGTCTAAGTTAAATTTTCTTGCAAAAAAATGACTCTTAATTATTCTATATCCTGTACCAGAGAATACATTGTTAATGTCATCTTGCAATTTGTTTTTTGTTAAAAAGTTAAAGTCTATCCAATCTTCACCACACCCCATTCCAGGGCCCCAATAGCTACCACGGTGACCATTGTTAGCATCGTTTGGATCAAACGCTCTGTGATATTGTGTTCTTTCTGGAGTTTCGTCTGTGCGATCACAGGGTAAAATGGAACGCATCTGTATATCGATACCGCTCCACCTACTTCCTGGTATTCCACAAAACCATATGTTACTTGTCGTCAAAGTGTTTTCCTAAAAAGCCTGAGACTCCTCGCATAACATCTGATTTAATAGCAGTGTAATCTAACTTTAAACTGATATTAGACATTGAGTCTACTGTTAATGCTTTAATAATTTCATCTGCAGACTTGTTTTTAATCATCTGCAAATCTTCTTTTGTTAGTGTTATTCTTTCACCTGTACCTAGATCTACTCTAACTTCCTTGATATATTCAGCTGGAACATGATCCATAGATACTTGGTCAAAGATCAGATCGAATGACCTGTCTTTTCGTTCTATTGGCATGTTATTCCCTTAATTAGTATTATTCTGAAACTGCTTCAGATTCTTTTTTAGCAACTGGTTTCTTAGGCCCAGGCTTTAATCCAGGAGCTAATTCATATGCTTGAGCTTTTAAACTCTTTGCTTCTGTTTCGTATCCTTTTGCTTGTGCTAAGAATTGTTTAGCTAAATCAGTATCACTAATACCGTCGTTGTTGCTAGGAGCACTTGCACTTTCCATTACTGGAGTAGGTGCTGTATCTTTTCCTGCCATACCAACCTGTTCAGTTGATGGAGCAACTACTGGTTTATCACCAGTATTTTCACGTACAATATTATTAATCTCAGTTAATCCAACTGCTACTTCATTGTTTGGAGTTAAAGTGATTTGATCTGTAGGTAATTTTTGTAGTCTACCTGTACTGTGTAATGCCTGTAGCATATTAGTACCATCAGTTAGAACTGTTCGTTCTGCATACTCATAAAAGTCATTGCTTTGTTGAGCGCCTGGTGATTCTACTGCATTCATAATATCATCATGCATCCAATCTGGAAGTGCATCTGTATCTACGATTAAGCAGTTATGTGGCTCTTCTGGTACTTCTCTGAATACCACTACACATTTTTTTCCTGTGTGGGTCTTACCCACGTGTTTTATGTTCATACTCATAATTGTTTCTCCTTGTTAGGATTTATCCGAAGAGTCTGCATCTGCATCTGCGTCTGCTTTATCTTCTTCTTTTTCTTCTGGTTTAGGTGTATTTGCTTTAATGAAAGCTACCAGCTTGTTAAAACATGCACCTACTTGACTTGCTTCTGCCGCCTTAAAAGCACCACGTTGTGTTGCTAGGTCAATAATGTTCGCTGAAAGAACGATATCTTGTAGGGCTAGTCCTACCATTTCACCTGCATCTTTAGGTGCTTCGCCTTCAACTGTCTTTGTTACTTCTTCTGCCATTGTTTTCTCCTTGTTGTAGAATATAATTAACTACTATGTTTATTTATGCCGGTTCGTGAGCAGTATTGCTTAACTTACTAACATAAAGATTCTTATTAAATTGCTCTATATCTTGCTTGGATTCAAACCATAGCTGATATACTTTCTTAGACTTGTCTAAAGGTCTAATATGATATAAGCCTTGTACATCTATCATTAGATCTTGCCAGGCTATGTCATTGTTATTAGTTACCACACATACTCTATTTCTCATCATGTTTATAACTAATTCTGTACCTGCAATCAATTGCAAGTCTGTTTCACTTAGGCTTCCGCCATTATTAACTAATTTTATTTTATTATCTGATTCTTTCACTTTTTTAACCATTCCCATAATTGTATTATTATATGATAGTAAAGCAGTTATGTCAACCACTAAACGCTAATTTAAATAACATTGCATCTTCTTCTTTTTCAAAATGTATTGTATGACTGTCGTCTGGATTTGCATATTTTGTAGCATTAAAAGTATGATGATATAGATGCTTTTTACACCATTTTAATGCACTATCATAATTAAAAATTACTATTGGTGTACCTGTTGGAGCCCATTTTCTTTTATAATCACTAATCATTAACGGAGTCCAGTCTTTACATTCTAGTCCATATAACCTAATGTTTGTTCGTTGCCTAGGATCAAACTCACTAATATCTATTGTATCTTCATCTACTAGTTTAGGTGTTAGTCCTAATTTATATAATGATGTCATTGTATAATACACCCTGGTGGAAACCCAACTGTTACATCCATTCCATAATACGTACCATATTTTCCTGATTTACGAATATATTCAGCATCATGTTCTAATTCTATACCAGTAATTATTAACATTAATTCGTCTAATCCAATTGCATGCTGATGTGTATGTTTTCGAGCATGTATTGGATCAAGAATTGCATTACTTGGTGTTTTACTAAGTGACCTAATTTTAAACTTATCCCAATCTGTAATTGCTAAGTTGGCTACTTCTGATGCCTTAACTAATTTGTTTTGTAGTTTTTCTGGTACTTCAGCACCCCAAAGTTTAGCAATATAAACATACCCAAGTGCCGAATTTAACCCGTAAGAATGATACCATTGAGCTCTGTATCCTCTAAAAGAATTATCATTAATATATCCATCTTTATAAAATAGTCTGTCAATTTCCTTAAATCTAAGGTTTATTTCTTTTGCGGCAAGTTTTTTATTATTTGTCCAACTTGCATAAGCTAATATGCTCGTACCTCCATTTGCCATTTGGTAAAAACCTAAATCTGTTTTTTGTTTTTCGCTTGGTTTTATAAACTTTTTGTACATTTTTTTAATGTACTCATCTACAATTTTAAATTCTTCTTTGTTTAATTCATCTTTCAACCATATTGCAGTAATCATATAATCTGCAAACACATCTCTGGCAAATTGATATTGATGAAACCAACAAGGTTTATTAATATTATTATTTCCTCCATAACAGTTAGGTTTGTTTCTAACTTCAATATATCCTATACTATTATACAGAGTATCTGCTTCTGCTAGAGCTACTAATAATTCTTTAGCAACACTTATTTCATCTTTAACATCATTACCTACTGCATTATGTGTTGTCGCTTTTAGCATACCCATTGGTTCTGTTATTTTGCTATGCCTTACGTTCATTGAATTACTATTTTGTTTCCAATCCTTTGGCCAATCATAACCTACTAATCGTTTAACATAATTAATAGTGAAACTATTATCAAATGCTATAGGATTAACTGCCTTACATGATGTTATTTCATTGGTATAAAAATTACCTGGAAAAGTAATATCGTTAGATTTAACTTTTGCATGAGCAGGAAGTGCCATACAAAGTAGTATTGCTAATAATTTAAGCGGCTTCATAATGTACTGTAACTCCAAAAGGTGATTGAATTCTTTTTTGCTTATCGCCGTGTATTACAAATAGTGTATCGCAATAATCTGCGTTACCCCATGAACCCCACGGGTAACCATCTGTAAACATAACAAGTTGATCTGGTTCAATGTTATACTGTTCTAAGTAATTAAACACTACATCAAAGTCTGTACCGCCTCCACCTTTAAGTTGGTATTCATCCATTGTACGACCATCATCACTAGTAAAGTCATCTGCACCGTATACATCTGTATCAAATTGAAATATATGTACATTGTAACTTTGATATTGATCCATAATACCTTGTACTTCACTAAGGAAATCACGTAGCATATCTTGACTAATACTACCTGAAGTATCAAGTCCAATTGCAATATTAAGTTCTTCGTCTTTGTTCATACCTGGAAAAATAACTTCACCACTTCGTTTACTAGGACGCATAAAAGTAAAATCATTCTTAAGTGAACTTTCTAATTGGGTTCTTAGTATGTCTCTCCAATCCATTTTAGGTGCAACCAACTCACTAATCATTCGTTTAATTACATCTGGTACACCTTCGCCAGCCGCCTGTGCCGCTTGGATAGTAGCCTGTTTAATCTCGTCTGCTAATGCTTTCTTTTCTTCTTCAGACATTTCAACACCTTGACCACCTTCGCCATCTTCGTCACCGGGTTGTATTTCGTCCATATGTACATCCATGCCTTTAGCATCTTCTTGATTCTTTAGCAAGTCATCATAGATCTCATAACTGTTCCAACCTTGATATTTCCAGTCCAAACAAATTTTGCCACCTTCTAGTTTATCTTCAGTAATTGGCTTACCTATGTTTTGTTCTACAAGCGTCATGTTAATGTTATAGTCAGCCGCCGCATTAAATAGTTGAGGCTTACGATCACCACGTGCCTGCATGTGATCAAATACACAATGCAATACTTCATGTCCTACTAGAAAGTCAAGCATCTCATCATTTAGAGAATTAACAAACTCTCTATTGAACATAAACCTTCTGCCATCTGTTGCCGCAGTAGGCAAATATGAACTTGCATCTTCAATTTTTAATCTTACCGCTAGTTGACCAAAGAAAGGTTTAGTTAATAGCAACCTAACTCTGGACTGGGTGATTCTTTCTTCTGCTGTTTTGTTCATTTTATTTTCCTACTGTTAAATTAAGCGTCAAGTACTAAACGTCCATATCTGTTAAAGTATTCTTCAAAACGTTCAATTTTCTTTTGCTTAGGAACCAACTTGTATTGTTGCATTGCAATTCTCGATGCCATAACAACCATTTCAGTTTCCATGTTATCCATCATAAAGCTGATAAAGTTTGAAAAGCTCTTGTGGTACTTTTCCATCTGCTTGCTATCAGCACCTGCTTTTTCACCAGTAATAAATCTATCACGTAGTTCATAACATAGTGATGTAGCCAATGCATACATTGCCGATACTTCAGTAGTATCAATCTTTTTAACTTTAGCATCTAGTACATCTTCTGGAACAGGAAGGTCT
>Ga0181377_1000187_pt1 | contig 24815 bp, 13 predicted proteins | sample LowvirmetaG_9_FD_130160 | JGI IMG/M metagenome (GOLD analysis project Ga0181377, IMG submission 130160) | Marine viral communities from the Subarctic Pacific Ocean - Lowphox_13 viral metaG | ecosystem: Environmental > Aquatic > Marine > Oceanic | place: Subarctic Pacific Ocean | collected...
ATCAACACCTTGTTGCCAATCGTTTGTGTGTTCTTCTTTTTTACTTGGTATCAAACTAATCTCACGTAAGTCATATTGTTTAGCAAATGTTTCTTTGATAAAGTTTGCTTCTTCATATGTAATGCCTACATCAAGTGCCACACGAGCATATGTTTTGTCTGCTAGATATTTTTCTGGGCTATCAATAAGTTTACTTAATGGCAGTGTGCGATACTTCGGCGCATCCGGCCAAGGTAGATAATCTATCTTACCTGCCCAGTCTAAGAACATACAACCCCTGTCATCATCCCATGCATCACTAAAGTTGTGTGGGAAACAGTTACCTGGATAAATTACATTACCACGTTCTTGTCGTTTGTGAAAGTGTCCACTGAAAACTTTTTCAGGGCCTTTTAGGTCTTCTGCTTTAAGTCCACCATGGTCTGGCATTTGAACTAATGCATTCATATAAAACTGCGGAAGTTCAAAATGTCCGAACATATATTTGCATTTTACTTCCTTTACTTTCTTCCATTCATCATCAACAAGCCAAGGGATAAAAGCAACATCATCTTCAATTAGCATAGTATCATTTACAATGCGTATGTTAGGATATTCCTTACCCATTGGGATACTATGAATCTCACGCTTTTCTCGATAGTATAAATCGTGATTGCCCATAATCATAATAACTTCATCAAAGTTATCATTGAGTCTACGTAGATTACTTACTGTATAATTTAATGTGCTTACATTAATTGTTGCTCTGTGATGATGCCAATCTCCCAAAAAGAAACATTTTTTAATTCCTCTTTTGTGTGCCTCATCAATCATCCATATAATAAAATCTTCACAGTCTTGATTATGTAACCGTGAATTGTTTTTATTACCTAAATGAATGTCAGTGAATATTACTGCTTTATCAAATAGCATACTTAGTGTTACCTCTGTTTATTTTTTAGCTGCGGCGTTGTCTGCGTTCATCTGTCTAATCTTCTCAATCTCTTTTTTCTCTTTACCTTCCCATTCAGCGTTGAATGTTCTGGTGTGACTTGGATTGAGACCAGCTTCTTCAAGCAAGTCATCTCTAATATTTTGACTACGCTTTTCTAAATTTAAAACTCTTGTAAAACTGTTGTTAATTGCCGCAGTATAATATGCAAATGGATTCTGTGATTTAAACTCGTTAAATTGTAATCCTATTTGACTAAGTTGAACTAGTGCCTGTCCTCGCATCTCATCTACATATGTGTAACCTCGCCAGTTGCCTCGCATACTATAACGCTCGCATAGTTTAATATACATTCCACCTAGTTGATTTGTTGTGCTGCCGTGTGTAGTGTTAAAATATCCATTATCTAATCCACCTTCCCAATGACTTCTAGCGACTTCTTTAAGTTCTCCGTTTACATAAGCATAATGCTTAAATGGAGGAAAGTTACATTTACTATGTAAGTCTGCCTCTGTTTTGGGTTTGTTTTTTCTATTCTCTAATGGAACATGATCAAATGTCATTACACGAATAACAATATCTGTGTCTAGTATTGTGTCTACTTCAACCAAGAAATCTGCTACTCTTTGTTTAGTTTTCGTTCCTGTTAGTCCTTGCTCCCAACGTTTAACTTCGGCTTCATGTGCTTTCTTTTGTAAACGTGTTGCACGTGATTGTTTCGCTTCTGCTACAGCATCCGGTGTAATATCTTCAAATGTTTCAACGATTAAATCATAATCTGCATACTGATCATCATTCACATAACAATAGGACATCTTAGATTTATGTATCTCTTTTAACAACTCTTTGTTTGTTAAGTAAAATTGTTTTGGTGCTCTTGCCATATTTTATTCCTCTGTTCTTAACTATTATAACTGAATGCGTGTAAAAGTCAACCGGTTTTTGCAAGTCATAAATACTAATGGAGAATAGACATGATTATTAATGAAATTATACAAATTAGAGAAGACGTAGGTAGCATTGCAGTATTTTATGGTGGTCGTTTTCAACCTATGCACCAAGGACACAGAGATGTATATCAACATTTAGTGGGTAAGTTTGGTGCAGACAATGTATTTATCGCTACAACTTTTAGTCAAAAAGCTACAAAGGCCCATGCTGCAGGCAACTACAGTGATGATCCGTTTACGTTTGATGAAAAGAAAAGTATCATGTCTACAATGTTTGGTATACCAGCAGATAAAATTGTAAACAGCAATCCATACAGAAGTGAACCATCTACAGTAGGCAGAGACAACAATACAACAGGTATTGTGTTGGTGTTTGGTGCCAAGGATGCAGGACGCTTGGGTGGATCAGCAAATGTTCAAAAGCTGCCAGACAACCTAAAAGACATAAAGCCTCAGAGCGAAATGATATATTATTATGAAGCACCACTAATGCAAGGTGGAATGAGTGCAAGTGACTTCCGTGCATCAATGGCAAGTAACGCCACACCGGAAGCAAAACAAAAAGAATTTACAAAGTTCTTTGGAAAGTTTGATGAGAAAATATTTAAATTCATCGAAGAGAGGCTAACATAATGAGTAGATCAGGAATACAAAATAGTAGCGATGAAAACAAAAACTCAGATGTAACTGGTGTAGTTGCATTATTAATAAAGCCTAATAATCCATTTACCTTAACAGAAACACTATCGCCTTTAGCTGCAGATCACGGATTGGTATTTCCATACACTCCGACACTACAAGTAGGACACCAAGCTAACTATGGAACATATGATATTACACACACGATATATCAGCCGCAATATTATATATCAACACCAAATCCTAGTATAAGTATTACAGCAAACTTTACAGCAAATAGTATTTCAGAAGCAAAACATACAGCCGCTGCAATACAATTTTTAAAAACATGCACAAAATCAGACTTTGGTGAAAACAGACTTACAACAGCAGGCACCCCGCCTCCAATATTAAGCCTTAAAGTTTATGGAGGATCAACGCTTCATGCTCAAAATACACCAGTAATCGTAAGAGGTTTGAACTATACAATGCCAGAAGATGTTAACTACGTTGAAACAGAATACGGAGCAATTCCTACAATGTTATTGTTATCAGTTGACCTATCAGTTCAGCTTTCGCCAAAAACAGTTAGAAAAGGATTTGACATAGGTAAATTTGCACAAGGTAATACACTTGGCGGAGGATTTATATAATGGTAGAATATCGAAGAGATAGTTTATACAGAAGCACTGAGGTAGAGAATAAGCAGTATCTTAGCATATGGGAACCAACGGTTACTGAAATTTCATCGCTTACTACTCAGCCATATACAATAGAAAACAAATATCATCAACGACCAGACACATTAGCAGACAAGCTATATGGTAACGCTAAACTTTGGTGGGTATTTGCAACAATAAATCAAGATATATTAAATGATCCTATTACTGATTTTGAAGCAGGATTAACTATTCAAGTTCCATTAAGGTTTACATAATGTTAAGAGATAATTGGCTTAATACAGTCTCATCTGGGTCTTATAAGTTTACATTTATGATTGTAGACAAAGATACCTGGAATGACGCATCTAAAGGATCATTCAATAAAGAACAAACACTTGCACAAGGCAAAGGAATTATTGTTGCTGAAGATGGAGTTGAAAGTGCGTATGCTGTTCAAAATGTAAACATAATGACAACCCAAGGCGCAGTATCCAATGGTTATTCTAAATCTACATTAGTTCATTTTGATATAATGGAACCTCTTGGATTTGGATTTTTAGAAAGATCACTAACAGTATCAAGGATGCTAGGTCAAGCTCAAAATTTTAAATCAATTAACTGGATATTATTATTAGATTTTATAGGAAGAGATCCAGTTACCGGAGCAAGTAGAAAAAGAGAAGGCACATTTGTTTATGCATTAATATTAAAAGATGTCAGTGCATCAATAGGCGAAGCTGGAGCAAAATACTTTTGTGAATTTAATAACATGGACTCAGAGGCTAAACTTAACACAGTTACTGAAACTGACATAACAGTTAAAAATGTAACTACGGTAAAAACATTCGTTGAAAATTTAGAAACAGCGTTAAATAAAAATGCAGCAGGTATACGACCAGACTCTACTATTGCTGGACCGGCAGGACGAATGGTGCAGACTGAGATTGAATATAAAGTTGTGCTCGGTTCATCAACAACTACACAAGCACAAGATTATTTTAGATTACCAAGTTTTAATTTAAGTGAAGCACCTTGGGGCGGAACTGTTGATACCTCGACGTCTGGTGCTCAAAGTGAATCACTTGAAGCGTTAGGCATAAGAGAAGTAACAATCAATAACAATACACAATTATGTGCAAGAATACGCGAGCTTATTGCTGCGGTTCCATCTTACTCTCAACATAACATACGAGCGGCAAAAAACGGAATTACATATGAAGTCGTTGTTACGCCGACCATGGAACTACTAGATGAAATTGATACGACTCTTAATTTACAGCGTAAAAGAATTACATTGCTTATAAGTATTAAAACAGAAGCTACACAAGTTCCACTAGACAAAGTCAGTATTACACAGTTAAAAAACAAAAAAGCTACACAAACAGAAAGATTTAAAGAACTTATTCTTCCTAATCTTGTTAAAAAATATACATATCAATATACAGGTGAAAACACAGAAGTAATGGATATTGATTTAACTCTTAACCAATATTTTTATAACGCATTGTCACCGCAATCCGGAGTTTATTATGCAGATAATCATAGTATGTTTGAAGCAAACATAGTAAATATAGATGATCCAGGTGATCCAGAATCGTTAGACGCTAACATTACCGAAACTGAAAATAAACTTTCTACTAGATTTTTAAGTGATATACCATTAACAAAATACAATATAGAACAAAGTCCAATATTCAGAGTGCAACCAGTTGGCCCACATGGACAACAAGTGAATGAAACAACAACCGCAGATGCAATTGCAAATTTATCATTGCTTGACCACGCGGCAAGAACACGTGATGCATCAGAATTAACACTAGAAGTAAGAGGCGACCCTATATTCTTAGGCAAAAGTGGGAATGATCTTTTTTCCGAAGAAGAAGGAGATGGTCCAAAGTCAGCATACATGGCATTTTTAAATTTTACACCTAATCCAGAAGATTTATTAGGCAAGCAAAGAAAAGGCCCAGTTGACATGATAAGTACAGGTATATATAGAATTAACGAAGTTAACAGTAAATTCCAACAAGGAAGTTTTACACAAACAATAAAAACATACAGAGATCCAAATAGTAGCACATATTTGTTACTTGATCAAATAGTAGAATTAAAGGTAGAGTAAAATGGGTGTATCAGCAGGTTCAGGGTTTCAAACAGATGGCAATAAAGTAGCCTCACGTGCCCACGCATCATCTTCATACAACAGTCATATTCTTAATGGTATATATGTTGGCGAAGTAATAAACAATAGTGATGCACAACACAATGGCAGAATCACTGTTAAAATTCCAGAATTTGGAGCAGATACAGAACGTATTGTGTTGCTAACTACTCCGTTTGGCGGCAACACAGAAATTAAAACTGCTATTAAAAATCCAACTATAGAAGAAGGTTCAGCTGTTACATATGGTATGTGGCCACAACCACCTGAAATAGGATCAAATATTTTAGTGGGATACACAGGATCAATGGAACAAGGATTTTTCTTAGGTTATCTTCCACCCAAGGATAGAAATGCAACCATGGGCGGCAACGCAAGTAATCAAGCATATGACCGCGACGGTAATATTATATTATCTCAAACTACAGAAAAAAATAGTCTAGATGCATCTGATCCAGAAACAAAAGCAGCCAAGCAAAAACAACTCTCTCAATTACTTGAGGCTGGTCTTATATTAGACTATGCTAGAGGACACAGTCAAAGTAGTGCAAGAAGAGAATCACCTAGTAAAGTATTTGGAATCACAACAAAAGGTGGACATACAATTAGTATGGACGACCACGAAGAAAATGATAATATTAGAATTAGAACTAGTGGTGGTAATCAGATTTTAATGGACGATACCAGTGGATTTATATTCATTAGTAATAATAAAGGTAATGCATGGATAGAAATGGATGCAGACGGTCGTGTTGACGTTTATAGTAAAGGTGGTGTAAGCATAGCAACAGATGGAGATTATAATGTTCATGCAAAAGGATCCATTAACATGCAAGCAGATCAAGGAGTTAATATTAAAAGCACAGGATCAGAAGGACTTAAATTAGAAAGCAGCACTGGATCAATTGATGTGCATAGTAATCTTGATATTAACAATAACGCTGATGGAAGTATCAATATAACCGCAGGACCAAGTTATATTTTAAAAGCAGAGCTTGTAGAGATTAACGGACCACAACCTGGTGAAACAAGTAAAGCAGCAGTTCAGGCACAAACAATAAACACAAATGTAACTGAAAGTATTAATAGCAGAGTTCCTGAACATCACCCATGGAAAGGTGTTTCAGTGCGAGAAAAAATAGTAACAGGTAAAGGAAATTCAGGATAATGGCAACATATACTTTACCTAATATAATAACAAAGGAAGATTTACTACCGTTTGATCTATTTCCAGTTGCTGATAACACATTAGCTAAGACAATAGTTCCTATTAGAAATCTAGAAACTAGTTCAGCAATGATTAACTTAATGTTAAGAAATATTGGCTGGAGTGGATTTGCATACGAAGATGTTGACAACGTTGTAAAAATAGGATATAATCTAACAGATGGTGTAAACAGTTTAGGACTAACTGAAGCAGATGCATTTGATAAATGGATCAAACATTTCAAAGACGCTGAGAGAAGATTCAAAGAAATATTTGTGTTAGATTCACTTAGTCAAAGTCAGTATGATGGTATGGTAAGCATGTATTATTTTACAGGTGACTGGACTAGAGTTGGATCAGAACAAAGAACATTTCAATTATACGATCACGTAAAAAATAGAGAATGGGAATATGTAGCAACTGCTATGACTAGCAGTGGAGTTAACAGAATTCAACGACAGTTGGAAGCAAAAGTTATTATGCTTGCAGACTATGGAATAGCCAAAGATAGATCATTAATTAAAAGACAAGGTATACAAGACATAGCAAATAAATATCCAGTAAGAATGCTAGATGATAAAAGCAGATCGCAAGCGGAATATGTATACTATGCTGAAACAAAAAGGTTTTTGCCAAATATAGCAGAATCTAGACAACGAATACTATCCTCTAAATTAAATAGTTAATTATATAATCATTATATTAGCCGATAATGAATTAGATAAATACTAGTATGAACAGTATAGTAGGCTACACAACAATAAATCAGCAAAATGGAAGTCTAAGACTAGATGGTCTTGAACTTGCTAAACGCGACTTAGTAAATCATTTCCATATTCGCAAAGGCGAGAAATGGACAGACCCAGATTTTGGTAGCAACCTACTTGAATATGTGTTCCAACCACTAGATGAGTTTACAACAGATGCAATAAACGAAGAAGTATATAATATTGTATCATATGATCCACGTTTTGAATTAGATACGCAAAGTATTGTTATTGATCAAGACGCTCATTCAGTTACAGTAACAGTCAAATTATTATATCTACCAACAACAACTGCAACAGAATTGCAGATTAAATTTGACAGTGATTTCACAGAACAGGCAGAGTTTTAATTATGGCACAAAATATTAGACAATCAAAACTTTTTGCAGCTGAAGACTATGTAGCAGTATATGAATCATATATCAATGCGAACTTACAAGCATATGATTATGATACTATTCGCACAGCGATGGTCGAGTATGTAAGAAGCACATATCCAGAAAACTATAATGACTGGATTGAAAGTTCAGAATTTGTTGCACTACTTGACGTAGTAGCACAAATGGGACACAACTTAGCATTTAGAGTTGACCTGAACTCACGTAATAACTTTTTAAGCACAGCAGAAAGACAAGATAGTGTTTATAAACTAGCAGAATTTATTGGCTACACACCAAGACGTAACGTGCCAGCATTTGGTGAGATGAAAGTAGTTAGTGTAAAAACAAACGAGTCTGTAATTGGTAGTGCAGGAACTAGTCTAGGCGGGCAAGATATTAAATTTGAATCAACAAGTAATGTAAACAACTTGGATGATTTCATTGCAGTAATGAATAGTGTATTACAATTTGGTAATCAATTTGGTAGCCCTAAAAAACAAACATCAGTAAATAATATCGCACAACAGTTTTATGAATTAAATAACGATGCAAATCAAATCAAGTTTGACGTAACAGGTATTGCAAATGGTAAATCATCCACATTTAATATTGTGAGTGTAGATTATGCAGACGGCATTGTATATGAAAAATCTCCTAATCCTAGTAATGCATTTGGATTATATTATAAAAATAGTGGATTAGGTTTATCAAACAAAGATACAGGTTTCTTCTTTGGAGTAAAAGAAGGAACACTAGCATTCCAAGATATTCAAATTACAGAAGCAATTGATAATCAGACTATTGATATTAATATAGATAACATTAATAATAGTGATGTATGGGTGCAAACAATTACATCAGCAGGTGCAGTTGTTAAAGATTGGACCAATGTAAAAAATGTGGATGCGTATGCAAATACATCATACAATGGAATAGTAGCTACAACTAGGGATATATACTCAGTTAAGACACGCAAAGACAACCAAATATCAATTAACTTTGCAGATCAAACATTTGGTAATGCACCAAAAGGAATTATACGTGTTTGGTATCGTGTAAGTAAAAACGAGTCTTATATAGTTAGACCAGACGATTTATCAAACAAAAAAATTACAGTTCAATACAAAGGCATTGATGGTAATTCTTATACAGCAACATTTACGTTGCAATTAAAAACAAGCATTACAAACGGAAGCAGTGCCGAGTCATTAGATAGTATCAAACAAAATGCTCCGATGGCATATGCAAGCCAGAACAGATTAGTCACAGCAGACGATTATAATACAATAATTGGATATCAAACATCAAGTGTTGTAAAAGTTAAAAGCCTTAACAGAACATTTAGTGGGCATAGTAGATACGTTGACTTTACAGATCCAACAGGAGAATACAGTAACTTATTGTTACACGGAACTGATGGTCGTTTGTATGAAACAGATACAGTTAAAAGTAAAACCACAAGTGTAGGACAAAATAAAGATTACATCTTTGAAAAATACGTAAAGCCACAACTATCAGACTTTGATTTAATTAACCTTTACTATACAAAATACACAACTGCATTTAATAATTTAAAAAATACATTTGATGCAGAAACATTTTATTGGGATGCACCAGGAACTAATTTATATACAGCAAACACAGGTAAATTACAAAATGCAAACTCAGTAGTTCAACGAGTAGGCAAAACTGCATCAAGCACAAACTATTTGAATCAGTTTAGAGTAGGAGCAATGGTTAAGTTTGCACACCCAAGTAATGGAACCCATAAATGGGCAAAAGTATTAAATGTATTTGCTTACGGACTTGGTATAGACAAGACAGGAGTTCAGCTTGGCGAAGCAAGTGGATTAAGATCAAACGGACTTGGTGCAATTACATTAGATGCAAATATTCCAACTGGTTGGACTGTTGATACTATTATCCCATCGTTCCCACGTTTATTTAAAACAAAGGAATCAAATATTATTACAACATATTTAGAAGCAAAAAGAACATTTGCTCTTTCGTTTGATTATCAAAATCAAAGTTGGGAACTAGACAGCAACCCCGGATCTTATAATGCAACACCTGGTTCATATGATAAAGATACATGGCTTATTTACTTTAACTTCGCTGGAGGAAAGTATAACATATATACAAGAACAACACAATACGTTTTAGAAAGCAACGATGTTGCATTTACAAATGTTAGCATGAACAGTGGATTAGATTCATTAACAAAGAAAAAAGCAAGAGATACAGTTGAATTTACTAGTGTAGTAGATGGAGTATTAACAACTAGCGGTAAGATGCATGTATGTGGTATAGAACAAGACTCTAATGGAGTTATTGATGCTTCCCACATCTTCTTATCATTAGTTGATGATAATTTTGACAACAGACCAGATAATCCATTAGTGTTTACTGACATTGTTGGAGATTCAACAGCTATCGTTGATGACATAGAGCGAGCTGATAAAAGTAATTTAAGATTTGAATGGCGCCATGTTGCAGCAGATAGAGAAATTATTGATCCAAGCTACACAAACATTATTGATGTATATGTTTTAGATAAAACATATGATACAGATTATAGAAATTGGTTAATGACAAATGTAGGCGAAGAACCAATTGCACCATCTAGTGATGCATTAGCCACTAACTTTACAGGCATAGAAAAACAAAAAATAATTAGTGATACTATTTTATATAAGCCAGTAAAATATAAAACATTATTTGGACCAACTGCTCATTCATCTCTACGTGCAACATTTAACGTAGTTAAAGTAAAAGGCAGCAATATAGTTGACAGTGAAATTAGAGCAAACGTAGTAAAAGCAATTAATGAATTTTTTGATGTAGGCAATTGGGAATTTGGTGAAACATTTTACTTTACAGAATTAGCAGCATATGTCCATAAAGAACTATCTATGTTAATTAGTAGTTTTACTATTATACCACATGGTGCATCAAGTGTGTTTGGAGAGTTATTTGAAATTACACCAAACATAGATGAGATGTTTATACCAGATGTAAGCATCGACGATATTAATATCGTTAGTAACGTTAACTCTGTTGCAAAACAAATAGGATAAGATTTAATGTCTAAGAAAAAAGCAGGAAGTTATAAAACTCCAAGTATAAAATCGGCAAATTTATTACCTCAAGTCTTTAATACTGATGTAAATAAAAAATGGCTTGACAGCACATTAGACCAAATGATTTCAAAAGGTCGTCTAAAGAATGTAGAAGGCTACATTGGTGATAAATCTGGAAACAATAGATTCCAAAGCGATGTTTATTTAGAAAATGGAAAATTAGATCCTGCAATTGTAATTACAAATACTGATAGCAAATTAGTAGATGCAATTACAATGGACGACATTGCAAATTCAATTAACATAAACTTTAGCGAATACAATTATAATACAGCATACGCAACAAAATCATATAGTTACAGACCTCCGATTAACATACACAAGTTTGTAGACTATCAAAATTATGCGTGGGTTGATCAAATGCCTACATACGAAAGTATTAGAACACTTGATGCTGCAACTGTGGGGACAGTAACATCTGGCTCATCATATCCTGCAAACCCATCACATGGTGATTACTTTGCACTTAATGATGGAGTAAGCACAAAAACTTATCAATGGGATAACAATGTTAAAGTTTGGCAACCAAGCGGAACAACAGATGCAATTTATACTAGGAACAATAATAATGCAGGATTTACAAGCGTAGTTAATCCAGTAGAAGCGTTAACTAATCAATTATCTTATACAATTGTAGATAACAACAATACATTTGATCTAGCAGATCAAATGCTTATTAAATTTGTCGGCGACGGATGGCACTCAGATTCACGCACAAAAACATATCTTGTTACAGGAACAGGCAAAGAGCTTAAACTGGTCAACATATATAGCTGGCCAATGAGATCAACATTATATCCGGAAACAACAAAAACTACAGTAACAGTAGGTGGAATATGGGATAAAAGTAAAATAACTGATGTTAATCCTAACAAATCAAGTTCATTATATGGTCCTGCTACAACACCTAGCGAAATGAAGCAAAGTTATACTGCAGACCCTAATAGATTACCAATATTTGATGGATTTGTATTTACAAACGAAGAGTCAAATAAAACACAATTTATAGAAGGTGAGTTAATATCATTCTCAGATAGCTGGAGCATTATCGGTCCCAATGGACAACGCCAGCTAATTCTACCCGATGCTGACTATCATAAGATATGGTATACAACAATAGACAATGTAACAGGTGATATTGATTTTACATTAATTGTTGATGCAGTGCAAGTAGGAGCTTCTAGTAAGTGGAGACAGTTTATTGTGCCCGGCACAGACGAAACAGTATGGGCAAAATATAAAGATAGACTAGAAGGATTTGATACACAAAATTACGACAAGTCTACAGTAATCTTTACTGAAAAAGATTATCAAGTAATAGAAACAGATAGCCCATTTAGAACCGCATGGAGCAGAAACAACAAATGGACAGATATTGATACTCTTAAAAAGGTCAACGAACTTATATACGGTGGTATTAATATTGAAGCATTAACTGATACAAAGTTTATTGCAAAGAGACCTATTATTGAGTTCGACGGCAAATTAAATATGTGGCAGTGGGCAAATTACTCACCAGACTTAGGCGATAGTCATTGGACCGGTGTAATTGACTTTATGGTTAAACCTGTTGGTGATTATGCACCAACAGAATCAGCTGGACCAGTTTACTCGTTAGATTTAAGTAAAGTTGAAATAAAAAGTAACCAGAGAATCGCGTTCACAGAAGGTAACTTATCAAATAAAATTTGGGAAGTAGGTTCTAATGGAGTATTAACAGAAAGTATTTCTTTAGTAGAAAATAATTGTGCATATGTAAGGGAAGCATTACCGGATACCGAAGATAAGATTTGGTCAAATAGTGATGTGTTCTTTGATGGAACAAAATGGAGCACTGGGCAACAACGCACAACTATTAACCAAATGCCACTGTTTAAACTTTATACAACTAGTGGATTAGCAGTAGAACAACTAGAGGGCGGCAAGTTTCAAGGTAGTAGACTTTTTAACTACAAAATAGGAACAGGCACAACCGATCCTGAATTAAGCATACCATTATCATATAAAGACATTAATGGCATTGGTGAGTATCAGTTTGAAAATTATTTGTTTACTGAAACACAATTTCAAAGTATTACATCTCAATTTAATAAAGACACAAATTACCATAGACAGATAATAGGACAAAACTTATTTAAAGTTAATGATAAATTAACTAATCTATACAAGCAAAGTGAAGAAGTTAGTGGAGCAGAAACATTAGTAACACATGATGTAGATAGTGTAAGTTCAGACTTTACAATTAATACTGGACACAGTTCATGGAGAACAGATAGACGTGTTGCATTACATCAGCAAGACAAAGAATGTGTAGTAACAGAAATACAAAACGGTGTTTACTTAGACAAAACAAATGTAGATCATACGAACATATACGTAGGTAAAAATATACCTGTTGTGTTTAACAACTTATTGGAAACTGGTGATGTTAGATTTAAAACTGTAGCTGGTGTTGACATTGAAACAACTCCACAAGCAGGTGTAACTGTAACAAGAAGTGGAAATGATATTACCTTATCACTTACTACATACAGTAGCAAAATTATTATTGACCCAGCAGATGCAACATTAACAAATGACTATACAATTATACCACTTGACAACTATGATAGTATTCAGCATACAGTAGAAGTTAATGGTAATCAGTTAAGTCCTAATAATTATACAATCAATGCAGATACAATTGTTATACCAAGAGAAAAACTAAATGTAGGTGATATTGTTGATTTAAAATATGCAAGTAGTAATAATAAAAACAGAACTACAAACTTGTCATTGCCTAAAACTTTAAAACATAATCCAAATAACGAAATATTAAAAACTTTTACAATGGGCGAAACATTAGCACATTGGCAAGACATAATAACTTCTACTCCAGGATTTGAAGGTGATGTATTTGGTGTCAACAATTATGATGCAATTAATAAGCAACATTACTTTGGTGGTCAGATTTTTATTCATACTGATTTAAGTATTGTGCATGATGCCTTGTATGCAAACGATTCAATTAACATTACAAACGCATTAGCAACTGCCGGTGAAGATTGGGATAACTTTAAAAATAGATTTAGAAGTCAAGTAGTTAGGTTATACGAAGCTAACACTTATAAAAGTATTAACGACCTAGTTGACGATACAATTAAAGCAATTACAGTTACTAGGCAGGGCGGAGAATTATTTAAAACATCTAATATGGTTCATACAAACACTTCTCGATCAGAAAAATTTGTTTGGACAGATATCAACAACAATCCTAGAATATTTTTAAAAGATAATATTCATAGCGATGACAACATACAAGATCATGTTTATGTTTACTTGACAGACTGGAATGGAACCAAACTAGAAACTCGATTATTAATTAAAGATGTTGACTATAGGCAAGCAGGAAATTTAATTGAATTCACATTTCAGCCAATTTCAACACCAACTGAGATTCATCCAACAATTATAGTGCATCATCACGCAATGGATAATGCCTCATATGTTCCACCAAGTTTAACAAAACTTAAACTTGCATCTGGTATGATTCCAACATGGGACACTTCAACAAATACATTAATTGGACACGATGGAACACAGTGGAACTTAGGTTCTAGTGCAACATTATTTGATATGAACTCTGCATCATTTGATGTTATAAATGCATGTCAGTTTGAATTAGAAAAAAGAATTTATTCAGGATTAGTTATTAGTGATCGTATTAATACAGATGACGCATGTGTTGAAAGTTTACAATATGGATTTACTTCTAAGTTTATACCAAACGCAACAAGAGAAACATGGTATACATTAGAAACAATCAATGATGCAATGTATAAATCATTTACGCAGTGGAAAGAAAAAAATAAACGTAGCGATATAAAAATTAATTATGTTGCAAACGATGTAGATACTTGGAACTTTAGTTCTGTTACACCCGGCGGGCGATTTGGAACTAACAAACTTCCTGGTCAATGGAAAGGTGCATACGAAGTTTTATTTGGAACAAGCACCCCACACTTAACACCGTGGCACATGTTAGGATATGCGTTTAAACCATCGTGGTGGTTTTCAAAATATAGCTGGACTGATATAACAAAACGTGATGCACTTATAAGTGCATTAAAACGTGGACAAGTATCAACTGGCAGACAAGACATAGAATGGGCAAACCATATGTGGGATTGGGATAATCATTGCCCAGTCAATACATCAGGCGCACTAGTGCCAATTGAAACAGTATTAGATCCTGGCAACAATATTACAAATGAAGAGAAGCAAAAACGTTTTACGTTTGGAGATTATGCAGGATTAGAAGCTGAATGGAGAAATAGTGCAAGCGGTAAAGCTGCATTAATTGATGCAATTGTAAAATTAAATCCAACAAAAGCATCTAGTATATTCTATTCGCCTAGTTTACGAGTTACTAAAAAGCAACTAGATTATTTAAACAAAGACAATTTAAATACTTACACAACATCTTCTATTGCAACACCAGGTAAAGTATATGGCAGAGTAGTTTCTGATATTGAAATTAAAACAATTGATAGATTTTTTACAAATACATTTGTAAGATTAGTTGGAGCTGATGGTAGCGTTGATGCTGAAGTTACACTAGCATTTGACAATAGACAATCAAGTTACCCAGCAATATTTGACACCCAAGCAGATGACGGCAAGCGTTATGTAGTTGGAGCAAGTTTATCACAGCGTGGTAGAAATCTAACAACACTACCAGCAGTATATACTGATTTTAATCCAGCACAGATAGGAACTTCTACATTTGAATTTAAAACAAAAGAAGTAGAACACGTAGCAAGCGGCATAGTTCAAGCACTATACAATTATACATTACGCAATAATATTGATTATAATCTAGATAACTTACATACTAGAATTGACACACATCTATCAACTCAGCTACGTGGATTTAGTAGCAAACATTTGTTAGACTTTAAAACACAAACATATGACGATACAAATCATACATTGGGTGAAAATGACTTTGCACTAGAAATGTATAAAAGCACACCAATTAACATTGCAGTTGCAAGTTCAATAACTGTTGAATGGTTAGAACCAGGTTGGAAAATTAGTGGTGATGGATATGGCAAACAAGAATTTAATTTCTTTGCACCAGACAACACAAATACAACTTCGTTTAAAAACGTAGATATAGTAGGCACACAAGTTAGAAAATATGAAAGGTTTGCACCAACACATAGTATATTAGAATACAATGCAACACTTGACAAAATACAAGATGTATATTCATTTATACGAGGTTACTATGCATACTTAGAATCAATTGGATTTATATTTCCATACAGCGGAGATAGTGTAGCAGCTAGTTTTGCCAAATGGGCATTGACTAATCCTAGAACAAGTAAAACATTTAACTTAGGAAATAATTTTAAGTTTGCACCAACACACGGTAATGTTATGGAATTAAACACAGGTGTGTTTAAAGAAAATACAATAACCGATGCAACACGAAATACAATTAATTCAGATAACTTACTAGTAGCTAGAGTAGATAATACATTAGCATTAGAAACAAAAGATAATACAATGATTGGTTCAGCTGGATTTGTTGTAGTTGAATACGAACATATTGCATTATTAAATAACAAAACAAACTTTGGTGTTGTTGTGCATGATAACGTAAAGAACGTTATACAAGAGAAAATAAGATTTAGAGGACTAATAACAGATAAGTGGGACGGCAATAAACGAGCTCCTGGCTACTTAGTATTTGATGATAAGATTGTTGAAAACTTTGATAGTAGCGTTCAAGCTGTAGATGATTATTATAAAACAGACGGAATAGATTTTAATCCTTCGATTAGAAAATTAGAAGATATTACAATTGGTAATTCAAATAACGAGCTTACAATCAGTGGCAATGAATTTGATTCAATAACTAAACGTAATTATTACCAAGGATTAATTAAGCAACGAGGAACTTCTACAGGACTAGATAAAATTGAACGCAAGTTTATTGATGATAAGCTAGACATTAAAGTTCACGAACAGTATATGTTGTCTAGAAGTTACTTTGGCAATACAGATAGATTAAAAGCAGTAGAATTCACATTACAAAATAATAGTTTTGAAACATCTCCACAAGCCATTAAGTTCTCTTTAGGAACAGTATATGATGATGTTTTAGTTTATGCACCAGGTGATAAAAGGTTTGTTAATCCATTTGAAGGTGCAGCTAACTTTACTACTCAGCCTATTAAAGAAGTTGATATAAGTAATTTAACTGCTGGTTCATTATTAGACGCAGAAGCAAAATATAAAATAAACCTACTAAATGAAATTACAAATGTTTATGAACCAACATCAGATTATGCAATAATTGAAACTTGGGCAGATAACAAAAGCTATAAATTAAATAACTTAGTAAGATACAGAGGCGCACTATATCAGTGTAAAGTTGATAGCACGACTGTAACTACATCAACAGATGACATTAATCTAATTGGCAGTAAATCATTTGCTGAATTTGATTACGACACATCAGTTATTATTGATGGAAGTGAAACAATATTAAGAACTACATCAACAACTACTGATACAATTAATGTCCTTGGCACTGCATCTAGCCCAGTTGTATCAGCACCAACACTAAACACAACATTAACAATAGACGGTGTTTCGGTATCGTTAACTAATGTGCAAGAAGTTGATGTTGTTACTGGACCAGCATTATTAACTGGCAGTGCAATTAATCCAGCATTTGATAGTAGTAATGGGTATGTTACTGGTAAAACAATTACAATAAATGGTTACGTAGTTAACTTTGATACAACTCCAGCAGATATAACAGAAAATATTACAGGTGTAGCAGCACAGCAAACCTATGCAATTAGTCAAGCACTAAGTGGATCAACATACAGTGTTGGTAGTGTTACAGTTGATGGAACAGCAAACACAGACTTTACAGTAAGTGGACAAGATATTACATTTAATACTCCAACATTTGTTGGAAGCGAAGTTATTGTAGTTACACTAACTCATATTGCACTTGGAATGACTACAGCAGAAATTGTAACTAAGATAAACAATACATTGACAGCAAGTGGTGTTAGCACAACAGCAGGTGTGAATGAGGCAATACTAGCAGACCTTACCGGCGATAATAGATTACGTATCAGATATTGGGCAACGGTTCAAACAAGTTTCTTAACTCTTTCAGCATCAACAACGAACTCAGTTTTAGGATTTAAAGATGCCGGTGAGCAAGACTTGCCTTCAGCAGAAAAACAATTAATAGAACAAGATATGGATTTAGATGCAGTTGTAGATGCAATTAACGAAACAGATGGAATTAACACATATATTTCTGCATCAAATGAGTCTAACAAGTTGAGATTAGTAAGTGCCGGTGGCAGAACAGAATTAACAATTGGCGGCAGTGAACGAACAGTATTAGGATTCCAAGTAGACCCATATCAAGCTGGAACTAGCACAGTTACAGGAAAAACCTCATTAAATCAAGCTGTAAACGATATACAAGCCAAATTGATTGCTGATGGGATTACCGGAGTCACGGTATCAGATGCAGGTAATTTTTTAAATATTACATCAACTAATTCAACACTTACATTACCAGCAAGTTCTACAGATCCTTTCTTAGTCCAAGCAGGCTTAACAACATCAACTGGAGTAATAAATCAACTATCAGATGATACACTAGAAAATACATTTGTATCAAATGAATGGACAAACATAAGCCACACAGATCCAGCATTGTTTAATATTTGGGTTGCTAACGATTCAGATTACGAACTTAAAGAAGTAAACGGTATTACAACAAAGCATTTTGGTTGGAATGTGTTACAAGTTCAAAACAAAGGATTGTATACAGCAGATTTACAAAACAACGCAGAAGATGATTTTACAAAAGATGAGCCATGTGGAATATGTGCAGGCGGAATGACTGCTGATGGGAACGATGCACAAATAACAGTTCACGTTAATCATGGATTAAAAATAGGTGATTACGTAATGGTGTTAAACACAACTACTACTCCTAACATTGACGGTATACATAAAGTTACAAAAATTAAAGACTCCACAACATTTTATATTGATCAATACATTGATAAGTGTGGATCATCTAGCTCTATAATGACATTACGTCCAACAAGATTTGCATCAATAGAAGATAGAAATTCTGCATTGCAAAGTGATAGTTGGAATGTTCCTCCTACAACCAATATATTTTCAGACTATGACAAAAAAGATAATGAAGGAAGAACAAGATCAATAAATGTATTTGAAACTACTTACTCAACAGATGGTGCAGGTTATCTTGCAGGCACGTTATCACAGTCAACAGCATCTGAAGTAGAAGCTTCTCAAATACCAGCTAGAAGTCAATCAACTAGAATTACAAATACAGACTTAGATAATATTACAGTATATGATTACGAAACTAATACACCTATACTTGATCTAGAATTATTTGATCCAATGCGTGGAATTATTCCAGGTGTTGCTGATGCAGAAATTGATATTAAGAGTGTGCATGATGTTGCAATATATAACACATCAACCGAAGAAGAATATGAAGCCGACGATGATAGTGCATGGGCAGATGCTGAAGTAGGTAAACGTTGGTGGGATACTAGTAAAGTAAGATACTACGATTATGATCAAGGAGATATAAAAGATAAAACATCTAATTGGGCTAAACAATTTGTAGGTAGCGAAATTGCAATCTGGGAATGGACTAAGAGTTCAGTTGCACCAGACGATTATGCAAAGGCGGTTACAAGTAATAAAGTGATGTTTGGTGTGCCAGCAAGTGGCACAGCTTATGCTGAATTTGACGTAATAAAGAATCAAAATGAATATTATTATACATTACGTAGTGAATGGAATGCAGCCAATAGCAAATACGAAAGTGTTTATTATTTCTGGGTGCGTAACAAAGAAACAATTGGCTCTGCAGATAAAAACATTATTACAAGCGAGGTAGAAAATATTATTGCTGATCCAAGTGCAAATGGAATATATTGGTTCTCTGTAGTAGACAGCGATGCTATTATTATATCAGACATTTGGGATTTTGTAAATAAAAAAGTTGTGCTACAATTAAATAAGAAAGTTGATAATAGTCATGCTCAATGGATACTTATAAGCAGAGACACAGATACTATACCTACACATTGGTATACAGGATTAAAGAGTAACCTAGCATCTATAGACGAAGATGACTTACGTATTCCAGATTTCAACAATCATGAGTATGCAAGATATGGCGACGACAGAGCTAACAGACAAGCATGGTTTGATGATATTGTATCAGCTAGAAAAAATGCAATTGATATTATTAATAGATTACTTGTATCAGTAAATGTATACAATGACTTTAAAACTAAATTCTTTCAATCAATTATTGACAATGGTATTCCTAATGATACATGGGAATGGACAGATTATATAGAACCAGAACATAATTTTTCTAACACATATACAAAAAATGTTACGAATATAGAAGAATTAGAATCACTTGATACAGACAAATACCAAACAGCTAGAATTGAAATATTTAATGATGACAATGTTGATAGAACTGAATTCTATAGATACACAACAACTGGTTGGGTTTTAAGTAAAAAACGTAACGCAACTATTAATTGGATTGAAGAGCGTCTTGCTAAATCTTATACCTGGGATATGGAACCATGGGATAGTGTAAACTGGAGTAGTGAATCTATTGCCGATTGGTGGAAAGGTATTGTTCAGATACTAAGAGATGTAGTATTTGTAAACGAGCATACACCTAAATTTAATAAGTTCTTCTTTGGAATGATTGACTATGCAATGTCAAGAACTAAACAAGTTGAATGGGCAATGAAAACATCTTATATCAGACTAGAAGTTAAGAGTGATTTCAAAGAAGTTAAAAAATATAAAAAGGATATGCTGTCAACTATCGAAGGATATGTAAATGATGTTAAACCTTTCCATGTTAAAATAAGTGAGACAAGTAGAACATTCAATAAACAAGAAGAGGTTCCGCTTGCAATCACAGAAGAACACAAATCAGCAATTACAATTAAAGCAGATACAAAAGGCACTAACTTTAATGGACTTGTGCTTGATGCAAACAATGAATTAGAAAAAACTGTTACATTAGTTAACAATGGAACAAACACTTATGTAATATCTAAAACTGATGCAGATATGACAGAATGGAACGCAACGTTAGTTAAGGACGGAGTAAGTGAATTAGTATTAGACACTGATTATTTCTTAGTAGATCAAACAATAAGTTTTGCTTCAACACCATTGGGAAATGTTACAGTTACACTTGAATTTACTGATCCAATACAGTTAACAGGTGGCAATGGTCAAACAAACTTTACAGATATAAATGGAGTAGGCGGATTTGCAATAGTAGATGGCGGAGCTGGTTTACAGCCAGATTATTATACATTAGCAAATAATGGCGACAAAAATATATCAACTGACGTAGATATTAGACCACAGGAAACAGCAATATTTAAAGTGCAAACAAACAGATCAGGGTCAACTGATACAACTGAAACAAGAACATTTGCATATCTGCTTGATATAAACAAGTATCAGCATGTATATGGAATGGAAGATGCAAAAACATCTACACTGTCTGCACCGTTAACTGTTGGAGATACAACACTAACAGTAGCAGATGCAAGTAAATTTACAACAGCAGAATTAGTATTAGTTAACAATGAAATAATACAAGTTCAAAACGTTGGCGGTGTAATTTATATTAAAAAGCGAGGACTAAACTTAACATTTGCACATGCACATGCATCAGGCACAACTATTACTGATGTTACTGATAATGCATTACATTATGTAACTTCCTCAGCAGATAAAAGGTTTAATGACGATAACACAACAATTTTAGATAGTTCAACCTCAGCAGAAGCTATTATGTTGAATGGAATAGGAAAAGGAACTATACTATAAATGCAAAAATACAATTGGCATAAATAGTATATAAGGAGTAGGCGGACAGCAATGAAAAACAATTATAACGAACAATCAAATATTTCAGTAGATGGTCACTGTGTAATTAAAGACATGGACACTGGTGAAGTATTATTAGACAAACATAATGCTATTAACTTTCAAAACTTTGCTTTTGCAGTTTCAAACCTGCTTGCAAATAAAACAGTGAATAGTAAGCAGTTCTTCATCGCAGAAATGGCGTTTGGAAATGGAGGCACAGTTATTGATGCTAATGGTAATGTAACTTACAAAAACCCACTAGTAGATGGTGTGCATGGCAAATTATACGAGGCATTAGAACAGCCAGCAGGAACTGATTTTTTACTGCCAGTAGACAGTATTGATGTAGTTGATGCAGAAAGTAATCCATATTCAGACATAACAGTAAAAGTTATACTTGATTATAACGAGCCTGCATTACAACAAGCATCAGATAATGCATCAGACTTTACAACTAACGATAATTTTGTTATTGATGAGATTGCACTTGTAACAGAAAGCGGATCGTTCCTTACACATTTAATTTTTCATCCTATTCAAAAATCTAGCAATAGGAAAATAGAAATTCTGTATTCGCTTAGAATCAGAGCAGGAGTATAAAAAATGTCATACACAATTAACAGACTTAATAAGCTAACAGCTACAGACATAACAGTAGAATACGGCACCCTTAATACAGAAACTGACTTACAACTTGTTGGTAAAGATTATTTTGGATATGGTCAAGCAGTAGCTCAAAACTTTGTAGACCTATTAGAAAATTTTGCAAAAGAAACAACAGCACCAGCTAACGCAACAGCAGGCCAACTATGGTATCACGATGCAACATCTACACTTAAAGTATATGATGGAGCTAACTGGAGTGGAACAACATTCAATCAGAAATCAATTAAAGATACCTCAAGTAATCCACATGATGTATTTGTAGTTGAATCCGAAGGAACACCAATTGCAGCATTTAGCAATGCTAAATTTACAATTCATGCAAGTGAGACAGATTACCACAATGGTTTATTTCCAGCTAACGAAATAGAAGTAGGGATAACACTAGGCGCTGGCATGAAAATGCATGGAACGGCAACTACAGCAGAATACGCCGACCTTGCAGAACTTTACACAAGTGATGCAGAGTATGAAGCAGGCACAGTTGTTAAGATTGGTGGTGAAGCAGAAGTAACACAAACTACTATAGAACATTGCCCAGAGGTGTTTGGTATTGTATCAAGTAACCCAGCATACTTAATGAACAGTGCTGCAGAAGGCACTACAGTTCCAGTAGCACTAGAAGGTAGAGTTCCTTGTAAAGTTATAGGCGAAGTTCACAAAGGACAACGTTTAATTACAAGTGACACTCCAGGTGTAGCTAGAGCAGTATCAGAATACGAAAAAGAAGTAGGCATGGATTGGTTCCGTGTCGTAGGTAGAGCATTAGCAAACAAAGACACGTTAGGCGTTGGATTAGTTGAAGTAGTAGTTGGAGTAAAGTAATATGCCAGTTACTGGGCCACCAAATGCTGAAAAAATTACAGCTGCACAGTTTAATACATTGGTCAGCTTGTATAATGCCTATTGGCAAGGCGGCTCATATTCATACGACACAAATCATTCTAGTGAATTGGTTAGAAGAAAAGGCTGGGGACAGCCAGCAGTTATACCAACTGTAGCACAACATACAGTAATCACAGCAGAACATACAAATTACTTACTTGCACAGATTAACGCAGGACTATGGCACATTGAAGAAGATGTTTCTTTCCTACAAGTTAAACGTTCATCTTCAACTTCAATATCAGCAACTTTATATAATCAATTAGAAGATGTATATAACAATACTATCGAACCAAAGAAGTTTAATATAGACCCTTCTTCAAAAAATGTTAACACTGCTATTGTTACTACATCAAACAGTAGCACACCTTGGCCAAACGATTTGTATAGTGAACATAAATTTGTATTCACAGATTACAACAAAGCCAGACACTTTTTTAATAGTGGTGGAGAATTAATTATCGATATGTCTTCTACTGCTGGCGGCACAAACCCACCATCATTAGCATGGAATTCATTCTTTGAAAACTTAGGTATTGTCCGAATAGGTGCAGAAACTACAACTAACGACGGTGACGGTGAAGGCGATGGACCTTATAGTAGTCTTGGTGGTGCAAAAGGCTTTTATAGTATAACTGGCTTTGATAATGGAACAAACCCTACAAACGATGATTGGGTAATAGTATACAATGTTGCTGCAGATGATTATGTAGAAAGTGCATATTCTAATGGTGGTTATAATTCACCAGGTGGTATATATTCGCAACGAAGATTTCAAATTGAATTAAGAGGAACGGTTAACACTAATCCAAATCAATTTGAAATACATGTAAAAATAAAACTTATGGAAGATGATGAAGATGGATCATCTATCAATACAAATATTACAGGTGAGTTTGGATTCTCACAACCATTAAACACACCAGAACCAAGTGACGTATCTGGCAATAGTTTAGCTACATACTTCTCACCAGCTAACGGTGTAGACTATATATTTGCAGAGCGTACCGCTCCACTTATATCTCAAGTAACTCCATGGACGGCTGTTAACTTTCTTACAGTTACAGTTACCGGCGTCTAAGTCGATAATAAATACTTGACAAAACCCCACAATTAGCGTATTATAGTATATAAACTAGGAGAATTTTCTATGGACGAACGTCTTGAGAAAGCGTTAGAGTTTAGTAATTACACTCTAACACTTAACAATCAGAAACGAAATATTAAAAACAGAGTAGCACAGTTACAATTAGTGCATCACCAAGCAGGTGTGTTTGTTGCAAACCAAGAGACAATTGCATTTGTAAAGACATTAATTGATCTTGACAAAAGTAAAAATACAGTCTTAATTGATTCAAAAGATAATCCAGTTCAAGTTGCTGACCTAACTGAACTGCTTGATAAATTAGTAGATCAATATATTAGTGCTACACAAGAGTATGATGTTGAA
>Ga0181377_1000189_pt1 | contig 24709 bp, 34 predicted proteins | sample LowvirmetaG_9_FD_130160 | JGI IMG/M metagenome (GOLD analysis project Ga0181377, IMG submission 130160) | Marine viral communities from the Subarctic Pacific Ocean - Lowphox_13 viral metaG | ecosystem: Environmental > Aquatic > Marine > Oceanic | place: Subarctic Pacific Ocean | collected...
CTTTTAAATTTTTAAGGATGGTTTCAACTAACGCTCTAGCTACTCTAATATCTTGATTAGCTATTATTTCTTCAAACTCATCATTGTTCTTCACTGTTATCTCTTCGGCCATTATCAAAATAAGTTTAAATAATCAGGGTTAATATTTTTTCCTTTAAGTTTATTCATTTTTTCATCATTTTTTAACATTTTAGATGCTAATTTTTCTAAATGAATTCCTTTTTGTTTATCGTAATCCTTAACGAGTTTATTATGTTTCTTTTTTTTCATTTCAATTATAAATATTACTTCTTTCTTGAAACTAATGAGTATGGATCATCATCTACTTTTTTATCATATGACCCTAATTCATTTAATCTTTTTTTATGATAATCATCTAATTGAAAATCAACGGCATCCGTTGTTTTACTAATAGAATCATGATCTTCTATCTTTTCTAAGTCTTTTTCTGTGAATACACTTCCTATAAATAAAAAATAACAGTTATAACAAAGCAATTGAACATTTCCTAAGCTGTAATGTTTTTTATTACCATCTTTAAAGTGCATCAATAGAGGCATTTTATTATCTATTACTCTTTTTTCATTACACCCACATTGACTACATTCTTCTTTTAATATCCCAGCTTCAATCATTTTATATTTTAACTTATCTGGGTTGAAACTAGAAGCATCAATTCTACCTTCTACTATATCATGGATTGATGGATCTTTTCTTCCGAATGGGGTATGACTGATAAATTTGGGTATACCTTTACCACTTTGGTTTTTATGTAATTCAAATAAAGACTTACCAGTGGCTTCATCTTTATATGATTTCATGTATGGTTTTAAATGTTGATAAGAACAATTTAAATACCTAGCAGCTGCTCTAACAGATTTTGTTTTAGACATAGCGGCTAAACACATTTCTTTCGATATGGGTTTTGGTTGTGGCATTTAATCACTTAATTTATCAAACCCACCGGACTTATTATTCTCTCGTTCTTTAAACGCTTTATATTCGTTTTCTTCCATCACTACTAAATCAGTCCATGTATGGTCTTTAGAACCAAACATTACGGGTACTCCTCGTTTTGCTTTTACTGTAGAACATTTAACACATACTTTATATCCAAACTTAATAAGCCTTAATTCTGGCATTAATTCTTTACAATTGGGAGACCCACAAGGGATCATTTTTAGATTATCTTTATTTTCCATCGTATCTTTTTAAAAATTTATATAATTCTTGGGGGGTTGTTAATAGATGTTCCTTTTCATTTTCATCTACTAGAGCTGATATTTCTCCTTCAGGGTTTATACTTTCAAATACCCACCACATAATTATTTGAGATTTAGCTTCTCCAAAATGTTTTTCTAATAATAAATCAATTACTTTTAAATATCCATCTTCATACTCCATTATATTTACTCCTGTAGATGATAGGATTTGAGATTTTGCTTCTAATTGGCAAAGTTCTGTTAATATATCAAAGAAAAATTGTTCTTCTTTTAATTTAGTTGATTTTTTATTTTCCTGTATATTGATACCCTTCCCTATCAGGTCTGTTAGTTTTTTTAACTGTTTCTTTTTTTTCATATTCTGTGACTTTAAAGGTAGATAAAAACGCATCTTTTTCTAATTTTTTGATTTGGGAAGCTAATTCAATAGCCTCATTTAATGATTCTGCTTGGATTTTTCCTATTGGTTCCTTTTTTGAATCATAGATATTATAATAAATATATTTTTTCATTTTTTATTTTTAATGGGAATATAATAAAAATTTTTAGTTCTTCCAAAGAACTTGTATGCAAATTAAAGAAAAAGATAATAATAAAGAAACAAATGTTTTTAAAGTTATCCCTTCTTTAAAAAATATACCTACAAATAAAGCATATACTATTATACCAACTCCAAATCCTATAAATCGAGCAGGCCATAACATTCCAAAAGATTCAACGGTAAATTTAGTCCCCCAAATATAAAGATATGAAATCGGAATACCAGCTAATGCTAGTAAAAAAGTGTTTTCTTTAAAAAATTTCCATAAAAATTGACCATTAAGTTGAAACCAGGTAATTAAATGAGCACAAAGAAAAAATAATACTCCATAAATAAAAAATTTTACATTCATTTTATTTTAATTAAATTATTTTCAAATGTTTTTAGATCATTTATTGTAATTTTTAAATTACCTAATTCAAATTCTCCTATTTCACCACTATCTTGTATGATATTATTTAATTGTTGAATGGTTTGAAAATCTTGTTGGTTAAAACTATTACCATCAATTTCAATTATAATGTTATCTTTTCCAGCTTTTGCATCTTTAGAATGTATATAACGTGAACTAAACCATGGTTCTAAAATTTTATCTAATTGGGGATTTGGATTACTTAAAACTAAAGATTTTTGATAAACAGGACTTACAATGGGTTTCATTAATGGTGTATGATTAACATTAGTTCCCCATTTTTTGATAAATGCCAATGTTGATTTATTCATATCGTCTTGCCATTTTTTATGACGTTCAGGATCCCCATCAAAACTCCCTGCTCCTCTACCTGTAAAATGATATACAAAACCTTCCCATGTTTGAATAAAATTAAATCCAGCTAATAACATTCTATTAAATATGTCTGAATCTTCTCTACAAGAGTGTAGTATTGGGTCATGTCCTCCTAATATTTCTAAATATTCTTTTTTATTCATCATCCAAGGTGCAAATATGCCTTCTGTTGTTTTATCTTTAACTTTTAATCTATCTAATTGGGTAGAAAACATTTCTTCATCAAAATCTTCAGGATACATCCCGGCATCTAATAATATTTTTTCTCCATTATTAGGATGTAAAGGTGGTTCAATTCTAGTTACACATACAACTGTTTTTTCTTTTAAATGTTTATATGCTTCAAAATCTGCATCTTTAGCTAAAATCATATCAGCATGAAAAATCATAAACGTATCAGTGGTGGATTTTTCAATACAAAAATCATATGCCATCCCAATACCATATAAACTTTTACCTAAATTTGGGTTTATATGATAAGATATATTATATTCATCTTTTACTTGATCTAACCATTCAATAGTTCCATCTTCATCTGAATCAACAAATATTATTATTTCATGGTCTTTTCTATAGGCATTATTCCTAATAGAGGGAATACATGTTTTTAAATAGCGTAAATTTGATTTACTTGGTATGCAAAATGTTATTTTATCCATTAGATTTAGGGTTTTAATAAAAAATATTGTTTTTTGTATCCTGCTTTTTCAAATGCTTTTATGCTAGATATATTATCGATTTTAATTTTAGCAAATATATTAGATTTAGATTTTGATAATTCTTTTATCATAAAAGTCCCTATACCTTGATTTTGATGGTCAGGATGAGTACATACTCTAATATCTCCATCAATTGCTCCTATATATCCACAAGGTTTACCATTTAATAATGCAACATAATAACATGAAGAATATTTTGACATATATTTAACCTGTGCTTCTTTACTTATTTTATTATTTTCTATAAATCCTGGTGTAACTCTTTTATCATTTCGAAGATTTCTAATAAATTCCCAATACTCTTTAGTACATGGTTCTAATTTTAAAGCAGATTCATTATCTTTTTTAATAGTTAAAACATATTCTTGGTTATCTATTTTAAAAAAAGCAGGATATTTTTCATTATCAACTATTCTTAAAACATTAAATTGTTCTTTAATAGTTTTGTTAATATCTAATTCATTATGTTCTTTTTTAAATTTAGGATAAAAACTTTCTTCTCCTTTTTGTTTATGAGAAGGAACTTTACTTAAAGAATATTTTTCAACATTTTTAAGATGATTCAAAATCATTTTAACAGTAGTTATACCTTGAATATATTTAATCTCATTATTAAGTTCATTTCCATTTAATTTAATAACATCTGTTAGATATACGTTCCCTGAATCTACTTTAGATGATGCTTCAAATAAACTTACAGTTATTTCATTTTTTCCTTCTAAAATTTGCCATGCTAAAGGGGACCATCCTTTACCTTCAGGTAATTTACTTGGGTGTACTACAATATTACTAGTATGTAGATTTAATTGGTGTTGTGGGATAATTTTTTCACAACTTAAAATAAACATTATATCTCCACCAACAATATCATTTTGACTAAAAATGTGTTTTACTTTATAATTAGATAGTAATTTTTTAAGTTCCTCAACATGAGGTATAATCCAACTATTAGGGTTGTCTGTTAAAATAGTTATATTCATTATGGTTTTTGTTTCCATATTAAATCTTTTCTTTGTTTGTACATAGTTTTTGCTATATCGAATTGAAATGGCCAATCTATGTCAAAACATTCTATTTCATCCATAATAAAAAATTCTGGGTTTTGTGGTTCTTTAAAGGTACCCATATATATTTCTTTTCCTATGTCTTCCATTTTGCCAGCGTATAATGAATGGGCTGCTTCATAACATGTTTCTACATATTTAGTTTCTAGAGTTGCTAAATATTTATCTTCTCCAAAAAATTTATTAAGCATTAATCCCTCATTATCGAATAAAAATGTTTTCTTTTCAAAAACTCCAAACATACCATTAGAATCAGTATTTACAAAAGATTCAACAAATCTATCTATGGTATCAATAGATAATAAAGGATTACAACCATTAATTTTAACCCAATATTTGTATGGTTTATTTAATGCTCCTTTTTTATGCCATCCAAACACAGTAGGTAATTCAACAGGTTCTACAGTAGATTCAGGAGACCTATGAAAAATATTTATATTATGTTTATTAGCTATAGCTTTAAATTCATCATCTAAAACAGAAACATAAAAATTTTCTTTAGGTATTATTTTTGATTTTAATATTTTTTGAATAGCTATCTCAAATAAACAAGAGCCATTAAATGGTTTTAACATTTTATTTTTTACCCTTACAGAACCTTTTCTAGATTGGATAATAAATGCAATTTCATTGATGTTTTTCATTTTTTTAATTTAATCGTTTAAATCCCTCATTTTTAATTTTAGTTTCAAGTACATCTAGTACTGTATTGGTATCAATACATTCTTTAATGTATTTAAAAACTTCATCTATTATACGAAGATATTTTTGTATTTCCACGTCTTTATGAGCATAAGATAAATAAATACTGTTAGATGCTATATATTTTCTTTTTAACATTTCTTGTATGAATAAAGTGTAAAGTGCGGAGTTTAGTTCTCCATACTGGAATTTAAAAGTTATTAAAGGTTTAAAATCAGTTACTTCAATATTTAAATTATATTTTTCACTTATTTCTTTCCATTTATCACCTATATGTTGTCCTGTATTTATAAGGTATTCCCATACTTTATGTTGGGTTAGTTTTTCTATAGTACTTAATGCTGCTACAAACCCTACCCTTTCAGTCCAAAATGTACTACTAATAAAAGTATCTTGGGATGAATCCATAACTTTTTCTTTACCAACTATAGCAGAAATAGCATAACCATTTCCTAAAGCTTTACCATAAACAACGATGTCAGGTTCAAAATCATATAATTTATAAACTCCTCCATCTGTTAATCTCCACCCTGAGGTTATTTCATCTACTATTATAGTTATATTTTTTTGTTTTGAGATTTTTGTAATACCATTTAAAAACTCTTTAGTGGGGAAATCATAACGAGCTCCTTCTATTACTATAACACCAATATCATTATTATTACATATTTCTTCTAATTCTTCTAAATTATTATAATTAAAAGGATAAATTGTATTTTTTAGCCCATCAGGTACCCCCTTAGGTTCTAAACCAGATAGGAGATGAGACCCTAATTTATCTCCTACTAAATTAGTAGCTAAATACCAATCATGCCAACCATGATATCCACTAAAAGCTATCTTATTTTTACCATTATATGCTCTAGCTATTCTAACAGCTATAGACATTGCTTCACCTCCACTTCTTGCAAACTTAACCCCACCAGCAAAAGGATTTAATTCTAATAATTTTTCTGCTAACAATACTTCTTCGGGACAATTTAATGTTGTATTAATTCCCTTATCTATAGCTTGTTTTACATTATTATCTACATAATCATCAGCATAACCTAAAATACAGGTTCCTATACCCATTTGAGCCATATCAGTATATTTATTTCCTTCTAAATCCCATATAGATATTCCTTTAGCTTTACTAAAGTAAGTGGGCCAAATATCAGGTGCGTATCTATCTGGTCTTTTTGAGAGCAATCCATTTCCTCCTGGGATGGATTTAATTGCTCTTTTCCATAATTTTTTACCTTCCATATCTTCTAAATATTTTAGTTCCTTCTTGAGCTTTAGTCATTCCTAAAGATTCTTTACCCATAATTTTTTCTAATAACCTTACTTCTAAAACTAAATTAGACATTTGTTCTTCATTAATAGAAACAGGTGCATCTACACAATCTGGTTCTATCATAAAGTGTTTTTCAATAATTTCAGCCCCACAAGCAACAGCATATAATGGTACCTTTATATCAGGTGTATGATCAGAATGACCAATAATACATTGTGGAAAATTTTCTTTTAATGTTTTTATAACATTGAGATTAGCATCAATTTCTTTTGTTGGGTATGCTGAGATACAGTGAAGTAAAGATATATTTTTAACCTTACCTTTTTTTAATGTTTTATAAGCTTTATTTACTTCATCTATATTAGCCATTCCTGTAGACATTATTATATTATCTGAATTGTTAGATATATATTCTAATAAAGAATTATTTGTTACATCAAAAGATGCTATTTTATGTTTGGTGATTCCCATACTTTTTAGATAATCAACACTTTCTTGATCAAATGGAGTTGAAAAAAATTCTATATTTTTAGAATCTGAATAATTTTTTAATTCTTTAAAACATTCAAAAGGTAATTCACATTTTTTTAAAATATCAAATATTTGAGGATTATCTTTAGGTGCTCTTTTTTCAGTAATATATGTTTGAAATTTAACTGCATCTACACCACTTCTAGAAGCAGCATCAATTAATTTTTTAGCTTTATCTATATTACCCATATGATTAATTCCAATTTCTGCTATTATATACGTTTTATTCATTTTATTTATTTATTATTTTACCATGCTGTGTAACCCCCATCTATTACTAAATTATGACCATTGACATAACTTGATATATCGCTAGCTAAATAAGCTATTCCACCTACCATTTCTATGTCTTTAGCCATTCTTTTCATAGGGCATCTATCACTATATTTTTTTATAAAATCCTCATTTTGAGGATTATCTTGATTAAATACTCCACCTGGGGAGACACAATTTACTCTAATATTTTTATCTGCTAAATAAACTGCTAAATATTTAGTCATTTGAATTATTCCTGCTTTAGTAGCTCCATATATTTCTGAGTTTTTTCTATCTCCTTCGTTATATACTCTAAAATCAGGACTTATAATACCATATAATGACCCAATGTTTACAATTGAAGCTGAGGTTTGGGGGGAAGAGTCATAACATTTTACGAATGATTGGATTGAATTTAAAGTTCCTTTTAAATTTACATCATAGACATAATCTAAACTATCTTCAGTTCTGTCCATAAAATCTTCAAATACACTTACTCCTGCATTATTTATTAATATATCTACTTTTTCATGTTTAGAAAAAATTTCACTATATTTTTGAAATACAATAGATTTTGATCTTAAATCAAATCCATCTGTTATATCTAAATCATATACAATAGCCCCTAATTTTTTAAATTGTTCAGTAAGAGATTTTCCTATTTGTCCTTTCCCTCCAGTAATTATAGCAGTTTTATTTTTTAAATCAATCATATGTTTTTTATAAGAGTAATAGAATCTAATAATCCCTTTATATCTTTATAGTATTCTACAGTAAGATATTCTACTAAAGGATATTTATTTAATATTTGTTTTAATTTAATGCATTCTTCTAAACCTAAAGGATGATGTTGATCTTCAGCTAGATAAAAGTTTTTTGAATATAAAGATTTATTATAACCCATTTTACATAAATGAATTTGTTTACATTTATCTAGAGGAAGGTTGTTTATATAATCATTATAATTTATTTTAAGATTATGAGCTGTTACTTCAGCATGAGCTTGATCAAATAAAAACCAAATATTATTATCATATATTATATCTGAAATGAAATTTGCATCTGTTATTATGTCATAAGCTTTAGTAGGGTAGTAATTGTTATTTTCTATTAATATGTCTATATCTCCTAATATTTGTTTTATTTTAGGAATATTATAACTCATATTGGATTTTAATTCTTCTTCACTATAGTAATAACCATCTATGTATCCCTTTCCTTTATTTTTAAAACAATTAGAAGAATTATAGGCACAATGAAAAGATATTATTTTAAGATTAGGATAAGTATCTACTATTTGTTTTATATATTCAAAATCACTTTGGGTTAATTTATGTATTGGTTGAATAATATCACAATGAAATGTTAAAACTTTATCAAAAATTTCTGTGTACTGATAAAAATTATTACTAGGTCTACCTTCAAAAGAATTTGAATATTTTTTTATTAATTCAATATTTTCTTTAGAGTTCCATAAAGTTGAAATAGGAGTAGATATATTCATTATCTATTAGCTTGAGTAAATATTGTATACTTTGATAAATCGGGATAATTTGGTACTTCTGTTTGATCTTCATTATGTTCAGGCAAGCCCATCATTTTCCATAATCCTCTACCTGCTTGTTCTGGGGTCATATACATATTCCATCCTAACATTTTAAATTCATCATGGTGGAGGGGCACTTCATGTCTCCCATCAAATCTAGCTTGTTTAAACCATTCTACAGCTTTTTCATCATCTGTCAATATTGCTCCTCCCCTTCCTATATCTAATATTTTTTTCATATGAAAAGACAAACAATGGAGAGTTCCTTTTTCATACATTCCTTTAGTAAATCTTTTTGCTCCATCTACTATAGGAAAAGGATCAAGTCTATATGTTCCTTTCCATTTTATATCTTTAAATTTAACTTTCCCTCCAGCATGTATTACAGATTGGGGGACTGAAACGTATGTTCTTTTAGGTAATGTGATCTCATGATTTTTAATATTTAAATACATGCAACTTAAAAATAAAGCATTAGTACATGAATCTACAGCTATTGCATATTTACTTCCAGCATATTCTGCAATTCTTCTTTCAAATTGTTTTACTACTTCAAAAGCATTTTTGTCGTTATATTCCATTATAAATTACAAAGTTTATTTATTAATTTATTTTTTTTATTAGGCAATATATGAAAATCTTTTAAATCTGCCAAGGAAAAATTTGCATACTCTTTACAAATTTCTCCTCCTTTTAATATTTTAAAATTATCCCCCCATTTTATATGGTGTGATACTAAACCATGAATTTCAGTTTCAGACCATTCAAATTCTGTTTTATCCTCATCCCAAAAGGAATCAATTACTTCTTTATATCCTTTGCTTCTAATACTTTTTCCTTTATCTCCATATCCTACTACTATTAATTTGCTAAAACCCATATACCATAATAGTTGAAATAAAATCCCAGAAGCATTTCCTCCAGGATAAAAATTAGTAGGGTCAGTACCATATTTTTCTATAGTTTCAGGTAAACTAGGGCTAAGGACGGGGTAAGATTCTCCTTGTTCATTTCTATATTCTGTACAAATGTAAGTATCTTTAACTTGTTTTGCATATTCTATTCCTTTATATTTATATAATTGCCCAGTAGAAAAAGAAGTATTATAACAAGGAAAATTATTACATGCTATTACTTTAATTAAATTTGGATTTTTTAAAAGAATATCTCTTTTTCCTTTAACCCAAGAAGGTTCATTTTCATATAAAAAATCAGAATGGTTTTTTAGTAATTTACCTCCTTTAAATTTATGAAGAAAAAATTCTCCTTCTTCAAAATATTCTCTAGCTATATTATTGTCTGAGGTGATAAACATATCAGCATTAGGGAATACTTCTATACTGCGGTTTACAGTTATTGTAAAATTATTAGCAATTATGTCATCAATATTATCTATTTCTTTAGATGAAGGGCCACCTAAAATACAAAAAGCTGTATGGCCTTTTGCTATTTGTTTCCATCTTTTATCTATTAAATACTCATTCATTGTTATAAAAAAATTTAGGTGTACATGCTATATTATTAATAATTACTTTTTGTTTTTTAACTGTAATTTTATTATCAATTAATTTTTTATATATAAATTCTAACATTGGTAATTGTAGGTTTAAAACCCCATCATATCCTTGAGTTTTAAATAAAGTTTTTGGAGCTATAGATTGCATAATTATAGGACCTGTATCTATTCCTTTATCTATAAAATGGGCAGTATTACCTATTAAAATAGACTTATCATCTAAAATTGATTGATCTATAGCTTTAACCCCAGGATACAAAGGTAAAATAGAAGGATGAAAATTTATGATTTTATTTTTATAAACCTCAATTATTTTTCCTTTTAATATATGATGACCAAAACAAAAACAATAATCTATCTTATTTTTTAAAAATGAATTTAATACAAAATCAGAAAATAAACCATCATGTTCATATGTTAGATATTCTATATTTCTATTTTTTAACTCATGTTTTAAACTTGAATCTTTTATAGGGTTGCTGGATATAACCAATTTGGTCTGCTGTAAAGAAATAGAATTAGATTCTATAACTTTTTTTAAAGTCCCTGCATTTCCTGAAACGTAAAAAGAAAAATTCATTCTAAAGTATATTTATTTAGATAATTAATTATGTCTTGTCTTTTATTAAACATTAAAACATCTAAAATAGAAAGATAAGGAATAAATTCATTATTATATTGTTTATAATTTAAAGGGGGGGATTTAACAAATTTTAAATCTAAACCTTGATTTTTGAAATCTTGAACATTGTATAATTTTTTACCACCAATAGCATTTATATAAGTATCAGCATTTAATTGTTTACATATAGCTATTACTTTATTCTTTGATTTGAGTTCATGATCTATATCTATATTTGAAGATGTTATAATTTTAGTATCAATTTTTAAATATGATGTTAGTATGTATAAGCTTTCTAATATAAATTCAAATAAATTATTATTAGATATTTTAAATATTGAATCAATAATAGGAAATACTTCATTGTAATATGGCGATTTTTTATAAGTCCCTCTAATTTGATTTAATATCTTTATTTTCTCTTTACCCCAACTATTAGCTAAAAATCTATCTTTAACATCTAAATAATCAGAATCCTTTTTTAAAGGTAATGTTAACATTTTATCACTATTATTAACCAAAATTCTATTTCTGTTAATCCATCCTTTTTTAGTGTATTGGATATTATCATAGATAACAAACTCATCTACTGATTTTAATAAATGAAAATATCCTATATATGGTAGGAAATAAGGTTGCATTATTGCTACTTTCTTACCCATGCTATTTTTTATATATACTAAATTTAGATAAATCAGGATATGACATTTCTATATCTTCATTTGATTTTTTAGATCCATCTGGGTTGTAAAATTGGTCTATTAATAGTAGACCACGGGCAGCTAGTTCGGGCATCATATAAAAATTCCACCCAAGCATATCAAAATGATCCTCATGATAGGAGCATGCTCTTCTACCCGAATAACGAGCTCTTTTAAACCATAAATATGCTTCATAATCATCAGTTAATATAGCTCCTCCTTTACTTAATTTAAATGTTTTATAAGGACCTGTAAAAGATACACACATATGAGTATTAGGAATGTACATGTTATCTGTAAATCTTAAAGCTGAATCCCATACTTTAGTGGGTTTAAGTTGGTAAGCTCCTTTTATAAATTTACCTTTAACTTTTTCCCATTTTACTTTAGCCCCTGCATGGATAATTTCACAAGGTACTGAAGGGTATGTTCTAGAAGGGATAGTAATATCTATCCCTGAAACTTTTTCATACATTAATGCTAAAAATAAAGCATTAGAAGCATTATCTACAGTAATTACATATGTAGCTCCTGTATAATCTGCTAAACGTGTTTCAAATTCTTCTGTTACTTTATATATACCGTATGTCATAAATTTTAGATTTCGTCAAATACTTCTATACATAAAACATTCATATCATTTATCATTAACATAGAACCATCTTTTAAAAACATTTTAGTAAATTGACCTTGTTTTATAGTTTCTGGGTTGATACCGGTGTAGGTTCTTTTGATACCACCAGTAAAATGAATAACTTGAGTAACATATTTACCTACATGATTTACAGTAGACTTTAAATTTAAAATTTTTTTATCCATTTTTTAATTTATTTAATTCTTCAATTACTTTGAGATATACTTCATTAGAACTACCCATATGGGGTCTATTTTTTTGATAAGGAAGATATAAACTATGAAGAAATTCATTTTTATGGTAGTATTTTCTATCCTCAGATACTATACAATTTTCTATAATGAATTGGGGAATATCATGTCCTTTAGTATTTAAAATTTTAAAACTTTCTTGAAAAAATAAATCTTGATGGTAAAACAACCCAATACTTTCTGGGAGTTTCATTAATTTTGTAAGTTCTGAGGAAAAGAAATTGAACCATCCTCCGGCAAATTTATGATTATAATTTTGTATTAGATTTATTTGTTCTACATCACAGCTATTTAATTCAAAAGGATTAATTTCATCAAATTTAAGTGATGAATTAATATATTTTTTATTACTTATAACATCCCATGATGAATCCCACCATTTAGTTATCTGGGGGGTAATCATATAGGTAGAGAAATTTTTTTCTATAGTAGGGATTATATTCTCTAAAATATAAAAAATTTCTATTGGAAATTCAATATCTGGGTCTAATGCTATTATATTATATTCTCCATTATTAGTATCATATGTTCTTCTATGTTGAGCACCTGATCCTAATAATTCATTATTTATTTCAAAATTTACATTATCAAAAAAATCACAATATTTTTCTATGTATCTAAATTTATCTATAAAATATTGTTTAGGAATACTACATTTACTCCAATCAATATTTTTATCAGACATATTTAAAACTACTTCAATACTTAAATACTGGTTTAATTTTGAATAATTGGAAGCTCTTTTTAATTGAAATATTGTTTTCTCTAACATGTCAATATGAAAAGGGAAAATATAATATATTATTTTAGTTTTAGTCATTTTTATTTTCTATATAATTTATTATGCGTTTAGAAGCATTATTATCATTAAAATCATCATAATATTTAAGAATTTTTTTATTATTAGATTTTATATCCATGAATGTATGTTTTTCATCATAAAAAACCAAATTTTCTTCAATTTTTTCTTCTAACTTATTATTTCTAATTTTTGTTTTATTAATAAAATCTATTGATATAAACTCTTTAAATTCTTTAAAATTAGTAAAATATTGTGGTAATATTCTTTTCCAAAAAGATAATTCGTGGCTATCTTCTTTAAAATTTTTAAAATCTAATTCATTATCTATACCAATTGATGAATGTTTAAATGCTACTATATTTTTATTTAACATTAAAGGGGCATACATAACTGCTTGAAAAATTCCTATATTATGTTTTGATTTTTTTACAATTGATAAAAATTCATCATTTGATTTTATTAAATTGTTAATTTTACTAATATCATCTTTAAAATCTACAAATTCATTAGGGTGAGGTTTATAAAATATTTTCCATTTAGGGTATTTTTTTTCTAAAATATTATAAATATTTAATATTTTACTATGATGTTCTATTTCCATAGAACCATAAACAATAATAATATCTTCAGTAGTTGAATCTAAATTAAAATCATCAAATTTAGGATTACCTGTAATTATAGATTTTTGGTTCCACCATCCTGCTTCTTTTTTAGTTTCTAGACACCATTTACTATGATCAAAAAAAACATCAATACAGTTACTTGGGAAAGTTTTTCTACTAGTTAATTCTAATTTAGTTTTAATATTATTATGGAGCCATGAAGAATTTTCTATACACCCTATAAAACATCCTTGTTGTTTAAATTCTAATAATATAGATTTTTCAGGTTCCCAATTTTCACAAGTAATTAATAAAATTGTAGGTTTAAAAGGGAGTTCAAATCCTAAAATTTGACTAGGATATGTACTATCTGAAGATGGTATATTAGTATCGTATTTAAAATATTCTAAAGATGGGGTGGGAGATAATTTATCAGATAAATCATTATATAAAAAAAAATAAGGTAAGTTTCTGTTTTTTAATTCTAAAACTATATTTTTTAAATCTAAATAACTCCTTTCATCTGAGGCAAATATAAAGTATTTATTCATTGTCTAAATCAATTAAATTATGGGGTCTAAAAGCTAGTTGAGAGTGAGATTTCCCATATGTTGGGATATGAATTTCCCATTCTTGGAAATTAATTTTATTATCCTCTATATATTTATAAACTTTTTTGGATAATTCTAAGGTTTTAGAATCTGAAATTTTCATATCATGCCACTCACCCCAAAATTCGTTAATTAAGTTGATACTCCCATCTTTAATCATCTTATTAAGAACTTCATATTCAGCACCTTCAATATCTAATTTTAAAATTATATAATCATCTTTACTAAATGTATCTAATATCCAAGAAGAAATATCAAAACAGGGGATTTTTATACTATGTTCTCTTCTTAAATTATTTAAACTATCCAATAAAGACGACCCATCAGTATATTCTTCAGAAAGATGAAATGTTTTAACTTCATTATTAACCCAAACAGCAGAATTTTGGATTTGAATTGTAGGGTTATCTTGATGTATCTCTTGGAGTTGTTTTGCTAATCCTGGTATTGGTTCAAAAGAAATTATTGTTATGTCTGCTCCAAATCTTTGTTTAGCTGTTAAAATGGATTCACCACAATGTGCTCCACAATCTATAAAATATTTACTCATCTGTATATGGCTTTATATGAATTATTAAGTTCCATCCCATCTTTTTTTATCATTCCATTTTGGTCAAAGGTAGGGAATTGGTTCCATTTAGTTAACCATTTTTGGGAATTTTTTCTTTCAGCTTCTATTTGTCTTTGGGATGTTTTACCTTCATTTTCTTCTAATCTATGAGACCCTCTAGCTCCAAAATGCCAAACAACAGAAGTTGTTGTTAAAACTAATTTAAAATCTTTTAATAAACATCTTAAAAAAATATCTTTATCATCCCAACTAGCAGGTGAAAATAAAGGATCATTACCTCCTATATAATCCCAATCTTCCTTTAAAATTAACCCAGATACACCTTCACCTAAAGAAATTTCAAAATCATTAGATTCTGAGAGGGCTTGGGAGTACTCTAGAAAATATTCTTGATCAAAATCATCATAATATCCTCCAAATTCATCAATAGGAACTATTAAAGTTCCAGGTCTTGATGATTCTTTAAATATATTAGGTTGGATTCTTTGACTAAATATCCAAGATTTATTATTATATTTTTCGTGAATTTTTAGTAATTTTAAATCCCAATTTTTAGATACATAAAAATCTGAGTGGAGGAAATTTATATACTTAGTTTTAACTTTATCAGCACAAAAATTCATTCCACCTCCAATTCCTAAAGGAATTTTATTTTTATCTATATAAAATTCTAAATTATATTTTTCTCCATTTTCTTTTAACCATTCATCAGTACCATCACTACAATTTTCAGCATGTATTATAAAAGGAGCATCTTTATAATAACTATTTTCTCTAACAGATTTAATTGCTAGTTTTAAATAGGGGAGGTTATTATGAGTACTTATACAATGTGTTATCATAAGGTGCTGTAAAATTTATTTTGATTTTCTTGTCTTTTTATATCCTTATGGTGTATTATACAATAATCTTCATTCCCCGGCATATGTCCAAACTTAGTATATCCGACTAATTGTTCATGTACTGGCTTAGTCCATTTAATTCTTTTTGGTTCATTTTTGTATAATCTCATTTGATAATCTGGGAAATTTATCCAATCTCTATCATTAACTTGCCACCCCCATTTATTGATATGGTCTTGAGTAATACCTGAAACTGTATTGATTCTGGCTAACCAGAATGCTTCAACTTCTGGGTTGTTTTCAATCATCCATGGGATAGCTGTAAATAGATATTCATGTGGGTATTCATCTGCATCTAATTGGAATATCCAATCTCCAGTACAATTTTCTGTTAGATTATTTTTAAATAATGCAAAATCATTATTAAGAGGTGTTTGGATAAATTTAATATTATCCTTTATTTTTTGAGATGTTAAATAAGTATAAACATTTCCATCGAGTTCAGTATTATCTTGTTGAACAACAATTTCATCACCTTCACGTTTATTTTCTACTAAAAATGAAATTAACCTTTTAATTTCCATTAATTCATTACACACAGGGATAGCATAACTAATTTTCATAATAACTTTTATTTTAAATATACGAATTATTCTGGGATAATCCCAATATGAGATAAAGCATCTATATATTCTCTTTCATGGAATTCTTTTAGGTTTTTCATATCCATTCTATATTTCATATATTCACCTTCTTTTCCTGGGATAGGGTATTTCTTTTGTTCTTCTTCCGTTAATTCAATTGCTTTAACCGCAGCCCAATGCCAATTAGAAACATTTGTACCATTTGCAAATATCATTCCTTTAGATTGTTCATTTATGACATTTGGAAGCCAAATTAAATTAGTCTTTGGGTCTTTCCAAGCTAAATCCTTATGAAGTTCAGGTAAAGATTCAATTGTTTCTTGATAAAATTCTTCTCCTTCTTTCATAAGTGAATTTGAATAAAACCCACAACTTAAACTCATAAAATTATTGATATCAGGTGATACTTGAATTTTATAGCATAAATCTCCTCCTGATTTAGGGCAATTTATTATTTCTTCGTGGTTCATGCTTCTACTTTTTTAAGTTTTGGTAATTTAAGTTTTGGTAATTCTTGTTTTTTTTCTTCTCCTATTTTTTTAAGTTTAGGAAGCGTTAATGAAACTTGTTTTGGTAAATTAGGGATTTTTTCTGTTAATATTTTATCTATTTTTTCTTTCATTTTATCAAATGAAAAATTAGTTCTGTTTTGATAACCTTGTCGTTTAGATTTTTCTTTATAATCTTTATAATTTTCAAATACATGTTTTAAATATGCTCCTGATTGACCTGTATCTACACTAAACCAATCAGACTCTTTTAATAACATATTATTAGCAGCTGATGGGTGGACTTTAGTCATTTGACCTGGGAGTAAGGTGGTAAATTCAGGGTTTAAAAAATCAATGTGTCCACTCCAATTAGTTGTAATGATTGGTTTATTTACAAGAGAAAATTCAAGTAAGGGTCTACCAAATCCTTCTCCTTTTGTTAAACAAACCATAGCTTTAACTTTTGGGTGGTTATAAATTTGATTCATTTCTTGGTTTGTAAATTCTCCATGAAGTAAATATACATTAGGTAAATTTTTAGATTTACATGTATTTTTTATTTCTGTTATTTTTTTAAGAATAGCATCTCTATCCATATAAGAAGAACCTACTTGAGAAGTTTTTAAAATAAGAGCTGGTTTTTGTTTTTTGTTTTTGAATACTTCAAAAAATAGTTTAATAAGTAAACCTACATTTTTTCTATCTTCTCCTAAATTTCCTTGCATCCAATGACCTACAAATAAATAAGCAAAATCCTCTTTAACCCCATCTAAATTAATAGTAATATCTTTAGAATCTTTTGAAATTAAAGGTTTGTAAGTTTCTATATCTGCTCCTTCAAATAAAACTTCTCCATCTCCTGTCCAAGATAAATTACCTTCAGGTTGGTTTGTTTGTTTATTTCTTTTTTCCCATTTACTATTTCTTAAAACATCAATTGTATGCTTAGATGAACCTAAAATTAGATCCATTTTATTACATCCTTGAATCCACTCTCCAGGGGCTAGTGTTGTTTCTATACCTGCTGTTATTCCTATATTGTATTTTCCTATAGATTGGAATTCATTTGGAACTGTTATCATACACCAAACATCTGGTTGTTGGGTTAATTTTTGTTCTAAGTAAAGGTATTGAGTTAAAAATTCCCATTCAGGATGGTTTTTGATAAAACCCATGGGTGTATTTCCCCATTTTTGTGGGATGATTTTTACATCATGTTTACCTAATTCAATAATAGCCTTAGCTATATCTCTACTTCTAGCTCCATACCCCGAGTAGGTATCAATAGGGCAGCTAATATAAAATGTGTTTTTACTCATAACTTTTTTTAGTATAAAAATTCGTGATTTATTTTATCTTCTTCTAATTCATTAACATTTATTAATTCATATTTTTCTCGTGGAATCCACGTATCAAATAATTTATCTATCGCATTTATTGCACGTTCTCCCATTCCTTTACCTGTTAATCCTACTTTATTTACTGCCCAATCTCTACCTTGTAAACCTAATTCTTTCCTTTTTTCTCTTCCTAATTGGTAAAGTTCATAAATACGATCACAAGCATCTTCTGCAGTGCATCTATCATCCCAAATATATGGTGTTCTTGGGGAACCTTGAATTGATCTATTTGTTGGATATACTGGGAAAGCCCAATTTCCATGTTTTCGATATCTTCCAGTATGATTTGAAGGAATTTCTGGGGTAGGTTCAAACCAATTACCATCTTCATCTTCAAATCCCATTTGGTCTTGCATTCCACCAGTTACATTAGCTATGATTGGGGTTCCTGCTAAAATAGATTCTGTTAATGTTAAACCCCAACCCTCATTAGAAGTTAATAAAATTTGAGCATCAGCTATATTATATAATTTATTTAAATCTTCAGTAGATAATTTACTTTGAGAAAAATATATAGCATTAGGATAATTAGGAAATAATATTTTTCTTACTGTTTCTAAATCTGTTCCATGTTCACTTATAACTTCAGTATGTAAAATAAAACAACATTTATCTGCTTTTTCTTTAGGTAATTTATCTAAAAAATATTTAAAAGCAAGCATAGCATCAGGAATTTGTTTTCTTCTAATATTTCTAGAATTAAAAAACAATACAAAATCTTTTTCTTGATTATTAAAAATTTTTGATTTGAATGATTTTAAATCTTCATTCCAATCTTCAATAGGTTTATATATTTCATGGTTTAACCCGTGAGGAACATATTCTATAATTTTTCGTTTAGCTTTATCCCCTAATACTAATTCATTAATAAGTTTTGTTTGTTTTGATATAGCTAATAAAGCATCACAAGATTCATAAAAAGCTTTATTATATAAAGGTGTAGGTAAGTCATCCCAAATATTTAAATAAATTATAGGGGTTGTTTTCCTTATTTCATTTTCAATTTGGAATAACCATTCAAAATAACGTGGGTCTGTTACTAACATAATAGCATCTGGTTTTTCTGTCTTAATTAATTGTCTAATTAAATCAGCATTTCCATATCCATCCACAGGGTATAAAAATACAGATGAATCTGTTAATCCTGTATTAGTGTTAGTATCTTTAGATAAATCAAATCTTTGTCCTTGTTGTTGGTGTTGGATAGCTCCTCCAACATTTACCCAATTAAAATGTTGGCATGTATTAAGAACTAATTCACGAGCTACAGTTGCAACTCCTGAATGTACTCTAATATCATCACAAATTAATAGGATTTTTTTACGTTCGCCTTGAGGCAAATACTTAAAACTTTTATTCATGTAAATTGTTTTATTTTAAATGTATAACTTTAATTTTGTTCTTCCAAGTTTAAATCACTATGACTATGAATTCTTTTTCTAAAATTTTCATCTGATAGGTACATATGCACTGCTCTTTCTGATAGTTTTTGGAAACTAAATTTACGTTTAATGCATTCTACTCTAAATTGTTCGAATAACTCTTTGTCAATTTTAACACTTGTTAGTTGTTGGTTTTTAGCACTCATATACTTTATTTTTAATTATTTGGATATACGTATATGGGGATTCTAAAAAGTTGCAGAACATAAATGAGTCTTGTGAAATGGACACCACTTGCAATTATTATTTTTAGTTGGTTGATGTTCTGTGTCTCTATGGCCTGTTTTATCAAATGCTTCTTCTATAAATTTATTAATAGTTTTTTCTACTTTATTCATTTTTACCTTACCAGATGCAGGGATAAAACTTTGTATTCTACTAACAGCATATTCTTCTGAATCGTATGTTTTTCTTTTTACAATAAAAAATTCAACTTCTATATCCTCTCTTGGGATATTAAATTGTTCTGAAAAGTATTTTTTATATGCTGTTAATTGTAATTGTTTATTTTGGTCTGATTTTTGGTATTTACTCCATCCTTGTCTACTAGTTTTAATGTCTATAATTCTAAATTTATTAGTAGGTTCATGATACATGACAACATCTAAATACCCCTGGAATAATACATTTGGGTAATTTTCATTTGGTGGTAGCATAATGTGCGTTTCACAACCTACTAAATGCCATCCTCTTTTACTAAAGTATTTACCTTTTTTCTTAGAAAATTCTCTTATTATTTCAACCCCATCATCATAAAATTCTCTTAATTCTACTGGGTTAGAGAAATGCTGTTTATTATTTGATTTATATTGTTTAGCGTATTCCTCCCTAAGTGTTTCTTCAAATAATTCAGATGTATTTAATCTATCAGCGGCTGCTATGCTTTCTTCATACATCACAGTTAAGTAATGTTGAATTACTTCATGCATTGCTGTTCCAAATACAGTATGAATACTTGATGTGAATTGTTTATGTCCTTCTCTATATTGTAATGACCATTTTTTAGGACATTCATTATACATAGAAAGTTGAGAATATGATATTGGCTTATGATATGCAAAATCAATTTTAGGAGGTTCAAATGACCTTATTTCTTGTAATATTGAAGGTATCTTCTTTTTCATATATGGGAAGATACAAAAAAGCCTGGAGTTAACCAAGCTTTTTTAAATATTATTAAGTGAAAAATATTTTAGTCACGACCTTTTTTTCTCATCATTTCTGTTTCTCTTTCAACTTTATCATCACGACGATTATCACCTTCTTTTTTTTCTTTTTTAGTCATTTCTTCAACAGGTTCTTCATATCGCATACTCATTTCTTCAATATCTTCTTCTTTTAGTTCACCTTTAAGCCCTTTAAGAGCATCTAAAGCATCCTTAATAGCGTCTTTGAATCCATCTTTATATCCTTCTTCTTCAGCATCTGTACGAGCATCTTCATTTAGACCTTCTTCCATGTCTTCCTCTTTTAACTCTTTTCTAAGTTTTGCAATTGCATCTTTAGCATCTTTAAGAGCATCTTTGAATCCATCTTTATATCCTTCTTCTTCAGTATCAGTTCTTTCATCTTCTTCAAGATCTTCTTTAGCTTCACCAACAGGTTCTTCATATCGCATACTCATTTCTTCAATATCTTCCTTCTCTTCTCTCATTTCATCCTCTTCCCTCATTTCGTCTTTTTCTTCACCTAAAAATTTGCTAAAAGCAGATTCGTAAACCTCTTTCTTTTTAGCTGGGTAAGGGTTCATTGTACCTCCTACTCCAACAACATTTTCATTTAATGTTTCTGTTGAAGATTCAGTTGAATTAAGTTCTTCTATTTTTTGATTATACTCACCTTCGGTAATAACACCTGAAAGTTTTTGCATACGTAGAAATTCGTGGCTCATTTTTTAAATTTTAATTTATTATAAATATGTGGAGATATCGGAAAATATATACTTCTCCAAAAAGTTTAAGTTATCATTAGCGTCAACATCCACTTTTACATCGAGTAACAGGTCTTAGTTTTCTTTTGGGGATCATTACAAATTCAGTCATGGTTGTTTGTTTTTTTATTATAAATATAGCATGGAAGTTTTATTTTAGTAATTTTTTTAATTCCTTTTCATCTGTGCCTATTTTTTCTAGAATTTCCCTTGTACCTTTTTTACCTAAAAGATCTAAATATGTTTGAGCTTCTTGAGAACTACAAGAAAAATAATCTGCTACTTTTTTAACTAATTCTTTATTTTTACCTTTTATTTTTGATTTAATATATTTCAAATATACTTTTTGGTTGGGAATAAATTCCCTGTATATTTGATAAGTTTGTTTTTTCTTTTCGTAAGGTATAATTTGAATGAAATTAGCTAGCTCAACAAAATTTAAATTCATAGAAATAAATCTATGAATAACATAAGAATTCCAATGATCCCAAGAGTCATCTGATATCTGATCTACTGGGGTCTTATAGAGGGTGATTTCATTTAACCACCCCCATATATCCTTAATTTGTTTTTTATGCTTCAATTAGCATGTCTTGATATTCTTCTCTAATTTCTTTAGGTAAAGAATCAGGTAATATCTTTTTAGATTCTAAATCATAAAATACCGGTATAGGCATTAGCATATCTTCTGATGATCCTGCTACGAATTTAGATACTTTACGGATTACTACTCCTTGTCCGAATAATTTACCTCCATTGAATCCTTCTACTGGTGTAGTGTTTGTTAGGTCAATGTTCATTTGTGGTTGTTGATTTTCCATTGTTTTATTTTATTATTTCTATTATTTTACTTATTGCACTCATTATATTAATTTCTTTATCAATTCGGAAATTTGCTTGATAAAGATGTTCGTTTAAAATTATAGCTACAGATCCTTCTCTATTAGAAGCATATTTGGATGAATTTTCAAATAAAAATCTATATAATTCTTCAAAATCCTTTACACCCGAATCTGCTATTATTTGCCTAATATTTTTCCAGTTTTTAGATGTAGATAATTCTTTTATAACACTTAACATATAATTAGATGAAACTAAAACATCTTTATCTAATAATAGTTTACTATTGATTGTTGATGATTGTATTGTGTTAAGCATTTTTCTTAAATCTGGGTAGTATTGGTTTACTATAGATTTAATGTCATCTGTTTCATAAGATATTTCTTCTTGGTCTAATACCCATGCTGTATGTTTTGCAGTGTCTAATTTTGATGGTGGGACAATTTTTAATACTTGACAACGTGATTGTATTGGGTCTATTACTCGTTCAATGTAATTACACGTTAAAATAAAACGAGTTGAACGTGAAAATGTTTCAATTACATTACGTAACGCGGCTTGTCCTTGAATAGTTATAAAATCAGCTTCATCTAAAATAACAACTTTAATACCTTTAAATGATGCTGTTGATGCGAAGCCTTTTACTTTTTCTCTAATAGTATCAATACCATTTTCATCAGATGCATTTAAGTAAAGAAAATCACAATCTAAATTTTTAACTATAATTTTTGCTAATGTGGTTTTTCCTGTACCTGCACCTCCATAAAATATAAAATTCTGAATATCATTTTGATTAAGATATTTTTGAATAACTTCTTTTATATTTTCGTTTCCAACGTAATGTTCTAATGTTGAAGGACGATATTTCTCTACTAATAGAGTATTTTCTTTCATAACTTTTTTTATAACCTAATTATACGAAAATAGTTTACACTATCCCCATTTTTTTTGATACTTATTTCTTTGATCTTTTAAAACATATTCTATTGTGTCATGTTTTCCACAGTGTGGACAATTTAATGATTCTATATTTTCTGCCTCATTGATTTTCCATTCCCCTTTACAAGAACTACATTTGTAAATATATGTGTGTCTGATGAATACTTTATGGCTCATTTTATAATTCCTGCTCTTATTTGCATTGCTCTACTAAATTCTTTTTCTTCTTTTAAATTTTGTGTAAATAATGCTTTTGTAGTAAATAGTTTTTGTCTTTGTTGTTTTGTAAGTCCAGTTACAATAAGTTTATATTTACCATCAACTCTTTCTGTTTTGTATACAGCCGATTTAACATCACCTATTTCTTTTTGATATGATTTTCTTAGTTTTTCAACTTGTTTTAAATCATTTAAAGTAGCTGTTAGTGGTGGTACTTCTTCTTTTTTAGGTTTTTCTGCTGTTCTACCTAAATCATCACCAACTTCAACATCTACAATTTTATAATCCAATTTAGAATTATCCATTATTGTAGTTAATACTTTTTGTAAGTATGCTTTTGGATTGTATGGACTATTTGCTTGTGGGAAAACTATTTTATCACCTTTTTCAAAATAATGAACACCTGGTTCTAATTTACCACTATATTTTTTAAGGTTAGCTGGGGTTTTAATTGGGAAATAATTTTTTCCATATCTACCAACTAAATCTTTTGGTAATTCTTTTCCTGTAAGTGTATAAAGGTAATCTTCTATATCACCATCGTTTCCTTCTGTGTACCACTTATCAAATCCATCTTTAGCAGCTTCCATTCCTAATTTAAAGTCCTCGGGAGCTCGTTTTTTGATATCAATTAATTTAAATGCTTTTTCATCTTCGGAACGTGAATCCCAATCTTTTAAAGCCGCATTTGTTTTTTGAGCAGGAATACTAGGGCCAAATACTTTTATTATAGCGTCTCTATCTCTTAGATTTTGAGCATAACCACCATAATTTTCTATTTTATCTAGCGCTTTTAAAGCAGCTTTTATATCCGTAGGTTGAATGGCCAAATCAGTGTTGATTTGGAGTTTTTTCATCCCATCTTCCTCGTTTTCAAGAAGTAAATTAATTAATTTCATTGTTTTATATTTCATAATCATATTCAGCTACGGGTTCTGTATCTCCATCAGAATAGTGACCAATTAAATTAAAGCCCATTTTTTTTCCACCATGATAAGGGGTAAC
>Ga0181377_1000192_pt1 | contig 24564 bp, 22 predicted proteins | sample LowvirmetaG_9_FD_130160 | JGI IMG/M metagenome (GOLD analysis project Ga0181377, IMG submission 130160) | Marine viral communities from the Subarctic Pacific Ocean - Lowphox_13 viral metaG | ecosystem: Environmental > Aquatic > Marine > Oceanic | place: Subarctic Pacific Ocean | collected...
ATCAGAACTATTGAAATATACATCACCTTCTGATGCAGTTCCAGGGTTTGCTGAGTGTGATGCAAATCCAACTCTATTTGATCTTATTCTAGAGGAAGTGTCTCCTGTCCCTACAAATATTGGCATTTTTTTACCTCAGTTTACTTCTTCAAGAACAAACTTGAACTTTTTACCTGTTCGCCTGTTAATTAAGAAGAGGTCATTCTCTCCCTCTTGGATTGTATACGAACCCCAAGTTCCATCAACCTCATTACCACCTTTTGCTTCGTTACTTAAGTCAATATCAGAAGTGTAAAGGTTTGCCCAACGAGTACTTGTAGCACCAAGATCTCTTGTGCCATTGCCATCAGGAATAACATTAGCACCAAACGTAGAAATACCAGCTGTAACAACAATACCACCATTAGTAATTCTTACACCCGTTCTTGCGGTAACAAAACCGACAGAATCAACGTTTGTTACATCTTGATATGTAAGGGTTCCTCCAATAGAAACATCACCAGTGAATGTTACTGCAGTACCAGTAATGTTTCTTACTGCTATGTCTGGTGTTCCAGTTAATCCAGTTGCATCACCACTAAAACTTGTAGCAGTAACAACACCAGTGAACTTACCATCACCTTCAACAACTAATGCAGTTTGTCCAGCACCAACTGTCCCATAAACTAGTGCTCCACCATCAGTTGTTTCAAGGCGTTTTGTATTGTCGTAGAATAACCCAACTGAACCATCAGGAGTTGCTACTAGTATATTTTCATCACCAGTTCTCTTTAAAAACTTAATTTCAGTATCAGACTTTAAAACCAATGACCCAGTTCCAGCATCATCAATGATACTATTTGAACCATCGTGAACAATCTGTAGATCACTACCAGTACCAAGATTTAACTTAACGTTATCGCCAAGAGTTAAACCAACACCAACAACTAATCCATTATTAGCAGTTGCAATACCACTAATGTAAACGTCTCCACTAGTGTTCCACTGTGGACCACCTGTAGAAAGTTTTCCTGGAGTTACGGATTCATTAGCAGGGACATTAAGAGATAATGCAGTTCCAAGAAGAGTTATTGTACAATCAAGTGCAGCAATAGGTGCTGTGGTAAATATGATATTACTTGTACTTATTGTATAATCAGATCCTGCTGATTGAACAACACCACCAAGAACAACTCTTAATTGAGCAGAGTTTACTGGATGAACAGCAGAACCGTCATATGCCAGAGCAAATGTCGTCAATACACCATTAAAGGAACCTGAAATATCAGTAAGAACCTTTATTTCGCTAGGTGATTGTCCAACAAATCCATTCCATACTGTCCCATCCCACTTATAACTAAATCCAGAAGTAGTGTCTGTAAATACACTTCCAATTCCTGGACTATCTGGAAAGTTTAATGTCACAGCGACCTATTACCTTACTATTATCAATTATTTATAGTATTACCTTTTAAGCAATAAATGTTAAATTACACTTGAAGTGCAGGTTGAACCAGAATTCTAGTGGTTGATAATCCAACCCCAGCAGAAACAATCGGAATGGCAGTGGTAATGCCTAAAGATCCATCTTGTTGTACATAATGCATTTTACCTACAGATAATCCCGTTTGTGATTCATTTACAGAACCTACGACATCAATAGTTGCCGTTTGTCCATTTGTATATGCTGCTCTAGAAAAACCAATGAAAGATGGTGAATTAGAAACGTTATATGCTACCTGTAAAGCTATTACCACTCCATCATCAGAACCACCTTCGATATAGTTAGTAATTATTTTTTCTTCATCAGGATCATAAACTGCTGCAAGGTTATTTGGACCACTACTGTCAAATTGAACTTCAGTATTAAGTGTAAAAGCAGAAGAATTTACAATTGATGGATCATAATCAATTGCTTTAAATTTTCCGGTGCCTGATCTGTTATAAATTATAACTGCTTTTTGAGCCGCTTCCTCATATACGAAACCTGTTTGAGTTGTGCCTGGTTGATTTGCATACGACCTGGCGTTATCCGGAGTAACAACAGTAAGTGTTGTTCCACTTACAGATCCAGAAATTATATATCCGTAGTGTGGACTATCTGCGGTGAAAATGAAAAGCATTCTGTCAGCTTTTGCATGATATATAACACCAATACCATACATGGCGGCAAAACTCGCCAACTGAACTCCAGATCCAAAACTAATTGAAGTGCCACTTACATTTCCAACAATCGCGTGCGGAGTGTTATCATTGGCATTACAAAAACAAATAACAACTTTTTGGGCAACTGAATTATAAGCAATAGACTGAAAATGATTAATATATGTGGCGTATTCTGTTTCACTTCCAAAACTAATACTAGTTCCACTTATAGTCCCGACAACTGCTTTTCCCTTAGCACTGTCACTACCATCTCTATAGATAACGACAATTTTTTGCGCGTTCTCATCATAAACTGAAGATATGCGTGCTGTTAGATTGCCACCATTTAAGTTTACCTCTGTTCCAAAGGTTGCGCTATTAGTGCCACTATATGTGCCAACTCTAGCCCTGCCATTGGCGTTCTCGCCGGTAGCATAGAAAACTACAAATTTGCCTGCATTTTGATCAAATGTAATAGAAATATGATCAGTAGCAGATCCATGAAATTCAACTGGAGTGCCAACAGTAATATCAGTACCACTTACATCACATACGACAATTTTTCCTTTATCAGAATCAGCGTCATCTTTATAAGCAACAATTATCTTATTGTTTGTTGTGTCATAAGCAATGCCATTTTGCTGAGAATTAATATCGCCAGTTTCATATTCTACTTTAGTACCAACATCTGCAGATGCGGATCCACCAGTAACTTTACTTACTGTACCATCAGTGTTGACTGAAACAGCAGTTCCAATACCAATAGCACCAGATGCAGTTGCAGTAATAGACGGTGCAGCATCAATACCAGTTAAGTTTGAACCACTACCATAGTATGAAGTAGCACTTACAATACCAGTAGAAGCATATATTGTGACAGCTGCTCCGACATTTACGTCGTCTCCTGAACTACTTCCAACGTAGATAGGTCCTCCCATACTTCCATGAGCGGTACATTGATAATAAAGAATTGAAGGTGCATCAAATGGAACATCAAATATCAGATCAGTTCCATTACCTGCATTATTATTTGTAACACCATCATTATATGCTGTTCCTGCTGAACCATTTGGTGTGCTCTGAATTCTAAATGGGTGCCCTCCAGATCTATTCTTGAAGATATATTTTTGTCCTCTGATAAGTTGTAAATCAGGATCAGTGTCACCACTTAAATCACCAGGTCCAGTGAATGTATAGTGATCACTGCCACTTGCTCCAAGAGTCCAGAAAGCAATCGAAGCATCTAATGAAGTTGCAGTTACAATACCAGCAAAATTTACATTTCCAGTACCACTTACAGAACCGCCAACACCAGCAAGTCCAAATTGAATTCCGCTTCTTGCGGTGACAACACCAATAGAATCGACGTTGGTTACATCATCATAAGTTAATGTTCCACCAACAGTAACATTACCAGTAAAAGTGGCAGCAACACCAGTAATATTGCCAACAACATCACCAGTTAAATTTCCATTAAAAGTTGTGGCAGTAACAAGACCAACCACAGTGATTTGTTCTGCATTAATAAAATCAGTATTAGCAAGACCAGTTAAATTAGCTCCGTTACCAACAAAACTAGTAGCAGTGACAACACCAGTGACCGCTAACCCATTATGAACTGTTAAACTATTTGCGGTGGAAAGACCAACACCACCTACTAATTGTGCCTTTGTCTGAGACATTATATTTGCGGTATTTTTTTATTATTTATCAGGTTTGAAATACCTGCAAAAATATGGTAATATATAGCGTTATCTGAAAGATATTTCATATGATTATTCTTACTGGCGCAAACGGATTTATAGGCAGTAATATGTACGAATATTTAAAATTTACAGAAGGAGAAACCAATGTGCGATGGGTAGATATTAATAATTGTTTAAGTTTTAGAGCAACATTCAAAAAATGGGATGAAGTAAAACTTATTATTCATCAAGGTGCAATATCTTCAACCGTAGAGACCAATTTAAAGAAAATATTTTCTAACAATATTGAATTTACTCAATGGTTGTTTGAGAAAGCAGCAAAGCATAATATTCCAGTAAAATATGCCTCATCCGCTTCCGTTTATGGAAACGAACAAGGCATCATCAATCCTCTTAATTATTATGCACTATCTAAAATAACCATTGATTATTGGGTTCAAGATAATATGGACAGATTTCCTCTCATTCAAGGATTTAGATACTTTAACGTTTATGGAAAACGTGAAGACCATAAGGGAGACCAAGCAAGTCCAGTGAATAAATTTACAAGACAAGTTAGGGAAACTGGCAAACTTAAATTATTTGAAGGTTCTGATAAATTTTTACGAGACTTTATTTGGGTTGAAGATGTCGTCAATATTGTTCTTAAGAATGATAAAGGTTCGGGTATCTATGACCTTGGAACTAGTGAACCAGTAAGTTTTCAACACGTTGCAGAGTGTGTTGCGGAAAAATATAAAGGTGAAATAGAATATGTACCCTTCCCCGATCACTTAAAAGGTAAGTATCAAACTTATACTTGTGCTAAAAAAGAATGGGGTGATTATAAATTTAAAACTGTCAAAGAGTATCTCCTTGAATAACACGAATACTATCAGAGTCAAAGTGCTCTGTACTAAATTCAAACAACTCTGTATCTTCTAGAGCATACATTTGATGTCTCATACCAACTGGAACGTGGAACTTATCTCCACGTTCTAATGTTTCTATGGTAGATAACTCAATGTCATCATTCCATCCATAACAAATTCGTATCCTACCACTTTGAATGTAGAATACTTCGTCTTTTTTAATGTGATAGTGCCAAGAACACTTTTTATCTTTTACGATATAAAGTAATTTACCACAATAATCTTCAGAGTTTGCAATCCATTTTTCGTATCCCCATCCTTTTGGGACATACTTAATTGGTTCTCCTGCTCTAGGTTGTGAAGAAGTCATCGGAGTGTATCCCTTTGTCATCAATGTAATAATCTGCGGATGGTTTTCCAAGAAATAACTGATGATACTTACATCCCCACAAGCTTAGTTGTATCTCTGTAAATTCATAGAATTCTTTCTTTGCCAGATCAGCATTATTATTATACCGACCCATTCCTCTGGCAGTAAGATAAACGATGGTATGACCTTCGTCGTATAGTTTATTTATTTTATCAATTCTATCCTGAATTGGCATTGCCTGTTCATATCTCATCTCCTCGGTAGGACCAGGAGTGCAGATAGTTCCATCAATATCAACTACATATCGCATTTACATCTTCTCCGTTAAGTACATAAGTTCCTGTATGTGATACTGCTATTGCAGCAGATTTGTTTGCTAGAGGTATTGCATCTTCTATTCTACCATAAGTTAGGTATCCGTAGGCAAGTGTAGCAAGGAAAGTATCTCCAGCACCCACAACATCATATACACTCACCTTTTCGCCTGGATATAACTTACCTTTATATTCTGCACCCTTTGAACCTCTTGTAATAATAAGGTTTGGATGATCTTTATACTCCAATCTTGAATACTCATAGTCATTAATTTTAATATACGCATCATCTACAGGTAGAGTTGTTTTCTTACTATCAATAAAGATTGGGCCATCAAACCACTTAACCAACTCAAATAGTCGTTTAGATGTTATAAATCCTTTGTTGTAGTCAGATATAACAAGTGCATCAAAATCACCCTCAGGTATATTACCTTTGAAGGGTTTGATATTATTTTCAGTATCAACTCTTAAAATCTGCTGATTAGACTTCTCATCAATATATCGTGTCTTTACGATGTTCTCATCGTTAGTAATCATCGTAATATCAATGCCAAAAGAAAGTAGATTATCATGAACATTCCATGCCATACCTTTTCTTGTTTCCGTTCTAATGTAATCTAAAACTGGAACAGGTGCTTCTGGATTTAATCGATTAACAGTTCCATAAACATATTCATCGATACAACTATCACCGATAAGTAATACCTTGAATGGTTTTTGTGGTGGAGTAGTCTCCAAGTCTATTGAAAAACCGAACTTCCTTTGCATAATGTGAACCTACTACTTCTTTTCCTTTCCAGTCCGAACCTACCACCAGTATATCTGGACTGATGGATTCTAACAACTCTTCCAATTCTTGTTTGCTATCAAACATATGAACGACATCAACATAACGAATTGACGTAAGCATCAGTTCTCTATCGTATTGTGAAAAAATAGGTCGTGTTGGACCTTTCATTTCTGCAACTTTCTTATCTGTATCTATGGCGACAATAAGATAATCTCCAAGAGATTTAGCATATTTTAGGAGTTCAATGTGTCCTGGATGAAGAACATCAAAACAACCATTGACGAATGATATTTTCATAGAACTTGCAAAAATAGAAGATATATACTAAAATTACAATGAAATTATAGCATAGTAATGGGAAGATATCAAACTAAAACAACTGCTGCTACACAACCTTCAGTGCAGCAAGAAGGTTCTCCTTTTATGAACCAACAATCTCAATATTCGTCCGAGGATTGGCCATCCACATTTACTAAATCTGTGGTTGGGATTGATAGAGATGGGGTGATTAATGAGTGGAAGAATGTAATCAAAAGACGTGAAGACGTTCAGTTTATTTCTGGTTCATTAGAAGCAATCCGCAAACTTCGTCTTATCGGTCATAAAGTAGTGTTGTTTTCGGATCAACCTAACATTCAAAGAAAATTACTAACAAATCAAGATGCAGAAGGCATTTTTCAATATATGATGCAACAATTTGGTCAAGCAGGAATTTTTTCTATTGACGGATTTTATTACAATGTTTCTGATATGTCTCAAGATTCTTATGCAAAACCAAACATTGGTATGCTAAACAGGGCAAAAAATGAACTGGAAGTTGATTTTACTAAAGGTTATTATGTTGGCGATACAATTGAAGACATTAAAATGGCAATCAAAGCAAAGTCAACTCCAGTTCTTGTAAGAACAGGTAAAGGTGCAGATACAGAGAAAAAATATCTTAAATCGTTTGATTCAAAATATAAAGATGTTCAAGTTTTTGATAATTTGTTAGACTTTGCAAATTCGCTATAAGAAAAGGAGGGTTTTATCCCTCCTTTTTTATTACTCTTCAGTTGTCTCTTCTACATTTTTAAGTGTTACTAACTTACCTAGTTCGGGGAAGTAAAGATATTCAATCTTACTACTTCTCAAAGTATGAATTGCATCTTTAAGATCTTCTACAAGAGGTTCTCCACCAAGATTGAAACTTGTGTTGAACAATACAGGAACATTAGATAATTTGTAGAACTCACTAATCAAGTCGTAGTAATGTTTATTTTGCTCTTCAGTAACTGTCTGAACTCTACAAGTTCCATCAACGTGAGTGATAGCAGGAAGTTCTCCAATTGCTTTTGATTGAAGTTCTACTGCATACATCATATAAGGAGTTTCATCCATACCACGAAGGTCAAACCATTCATTGGCGTGTTCCTTAAGAACAGTTCCTGCAAAAGGACGGAACCATTCACGACCTTTGACAGTATTTACAAAATCTTTACCATTGACATCTGTGGGGTCATAAAGAATAGAACGGTTACCAAGTGCTCTAGGACCTGCTTCTGCTCTGCCTTGGAACATTGCGACAATGTTCTTCTCACTAATCAACTTAGCAATAGAAACACTATCAACATCAGAGATTTCAATGTCTTTGAAATGTTCTAAGTCTTCTACAGTGTATTCATACTTTGGTCCAAGATAAAGAGTAGTCAGTGGATCAGTTTCAAAATCAAGATTTTCGGATTTGCTATGTTGATAGGAAAAATGCTTTGCCCATCCAATACTAGTACCGCCATCATGTGCTACAGGGTCAATAAAGATATTCAGTTCAGGGAACCTTTCTTTGAAATAATAATTTGCAACACAGTTTAGACCATAACCACCAGAAATAACAATATTTTCCTCACCGGTCATATCTACTGCTTTTTCAATTAAATCACCAACTCTTTCTTGAGTTTCTTGTTGAACTTTCCAAGCAAGATTTTTTGCCGCATCTGTAACTTTTGAGGGATTACGATGCCACTCTCTGGGGTCTGAATTTATTTTTAAATATGGAATTCTATTGGTATCAATGCTAGCTCCAGCAGGATATTGTGGCACAAGAACATTCTTATCACCTCTTCCGGTTTCTTTATAGAAGAGGTCGGGAATATTTGGATCTGATTTACCATAAGGTGCAAGACCCATTGTTTTTCCTGCTTCAATAAAACCAAATCCAAGATAATCGGAAACTGCCTCATATGCTTTCACAGTAGTTACTGTGCTATCAACTTCACATCTTGGTGATTTAAAAGCAGGGACATGATTATTTGCTGCAGTTTTATCAAGCGGTTCAATTTTATCATAAGAGCATTTGTAAATTGTTTCAGTTTCATATGCTTCAATAGTATCTTGAGGATTATCAGAAAATTGAAATGGAATTATACTACCACAACCATCAACAACTAATGCTGCTGCTGTTTCAAATCCAGAATTATAAAATGCACTATATGCATGACCATCATGATGATGCCTGCCAGCTTTAGTAATTTTTGCCTTTGGATAAAACTTTCTAACCAAAGCACTATACGAATCTTCTCCAGTCCAAGGAAGACGATGTTCTTCTTGTCCAGTTCCTGCAATTATAAGTTCATTAATATGATACCTATCAATAATATGCATCATTGCTTTGAAAGGGTTCCCGTCATACTTTGCTCGAGTCATCCTTTCTTCTTCAATATAAAGTTCTAGCTTGCCATCACATACAAGGGCAGCAGAACCATTATGTCCCGGATTGATCGCTAATACGTTATAAGTCATTTTACTTTCTCCTTAATATCTTTTACAATTGCTGAATAAATGTTATCAACTTCTTCGTCAGTAAAATCCATACATCTATCGTTCTTACGGTCTACTAGATGTGAATCCAAACCACAAACACGAATTGGTGAGTATTCTTTCTCTACATTTTCATTTTCAATAATCTGAAAATGATCTGGATATGTAATGTTTACTGCATAAGTTGAACCAAGAATAACAGTTCCTGGTTTTTCAAACGCTCGTGCCATATGTTGACCAACACTGTCACAACCAATAAAGTAATCGCAACTCTCAATAACTGCAGCCCAACCACGCAAGTCAAGTTGCAATTTAGAACTAATTGAATCCTCTTGTGAAATTAATTGTGCATATTCACCTTCTCCCATGAAAATAATATTATACTTCTGAGAGAGTTTTTTTACAAGTTTATGATAAACCGCAGGTTCAATTGATCTACTGCTATCATCAATAATATCTCCATTATCAATTCTTGCAGATCTACCAAAAGGTTGAATCAAAATGGTTAGATTTTTATTTTGTTGATTTTTAACATCATTAATGATATTAGCAGCAATTTTTTCTTCTCCCTTATTCAAAACCATCTCAGGAACTCCAAGGTCAGAGTGGTCTTCCGTTTCGTTGATGAGTTTATCGAAACCCTCTACAAGAGAGCACTTTTGATTATAATATTCCCAGAGTCTATATGGTTCTGGACTGGTAATATCAGAATCTTTCAGCATATTCTTGAAGATTCCTTTTACATCAGCACTGTAAACTCTATCCTGAAGTTCTGGAATACCCCAAAATAAAGTATCCCAACCGAAAACAATCACTGCCCAATCTTCATCAGGATGGTTTCTTGCATATTTTTTTAGTGCTGGTATTGCGGCAATAGCACGTCCCGCGCCACCGTCAATGGCGAATACTTTTCTTCTTGACATAAAGTAAGACCAAACCCTTAATGTGATTCATTTGATTTATTTATTCTATAGCAAAAAGGGTGGTTTTGCAACCACCCTTCGGATACCCGCATTATTCTTCTTCAGGTTCTGGAAGAGGTAGTAGAATATATTCACCAGTAGTGCTTAGTCCAACCCACGATGTAGTTCCTAAACCAACAGGGTCTCTAGTCTCTGCTATAAATACCCCTACCACTTCTGAAGGTTCAGTCTCATTTGGAGATAGTGGCCAATCAGCAGTTAAAAATTTATTTGGAGCACGACTATGTGAAGGCAAGTCTCTTAATGATTGCCTATAATTAGACCAAGCAGTTGAAATAGATCCACCACTTTCTGATGCCTTTACAACCATCCAATCAGATTCGGATATCTTTTGATCACGATGTTCACGCAACATCTGCATTTGAGTGATTTTATCGCTCTCATAGATATCCGCTCTTTCTTTAAGAACTTCTTGATAATCTTTATTAGACGATTTGGTTTGGGTTCCGGTTTTTATATTAATTAACATGGTTAGTATTACTCCGTTATAGTATATGACACCTGACAAAGAGCACAGTTAGCAGGATTTTTAAGTCCATAGACGGCTAAATATCCACCACTTGGATAGTTTGAATTGCCGGGAGTTAGCAAGTTTTGTCCTAATCTAAAGCATATAGAGTTGATATCGCACCACTTCATTCCGCAGCTGGGATTGCCAGCTGAGCAGTACGATCTAAAACAGCATACACTAGAAGTGACGCACATGTGCGCTAGCCACCCTGAGTTGAGAATTCCACTTGATACTATACACATTTCTGCTCTAAATCTGCTGCCCCCACCCATATTTTGACACGTCGGAAACAAATATCCGTTGTTGCTTTGCCCGTCATTATGGTAAACAGTACAACCGCAGCTGCAAGTTTCACCACTTGAATCATACACCCCAACAGATAGTGAACACTGGGTGCAACCATCTCCACAAAAATTATGAAGATAATATTTAAATCCAAAGTATTTGGAAGTATCAACAATCCAGTTAAGTCCACATCCCCAATTTGTTTCAGTAACAGCATTACATTGATAGAGAGTTTCCCATTCCGTTCTTAGGTCACATATTGCACTTCCGTCTCCAGTAAGTTGACTACCACCAGAAGATCCTGCTGATCTTAAAAATCTACTCATCCCTCATACCCCCAAACTTGAACTGTCATTGCTGAGTTCGCTGTGCAATTATTAACATAAATTGAGTCACCATCAGAAAGAACAACACCAGTTCTTTCATAGTTATTTGCACTAACGTCAAAATCAAGATAACCACACTTAGGTACTACATTAGAAAAAGAATTACACAAACTGACTATACAACTAGCACTTACAGTAAGAGAACATTCTGAAGATACATTCCAACTGAAAGTATTTCCAACATTATTCCAAGTTAAAAGATCGTCTGTCGTAAATCTATCCCAAGAAGTTGTATCATGATTATAAATGCTCATTGACCAGAATGGTTCTAATTGTGTTCCCATTCTATAAAGGCATCCGACACACATCTTTGGAGAAGTATATTTGAGTGCTGTCATTGCAGCAGGGAAATCTGCAATCTTTTCAATGCGACAACTACAAGTCCATTTGCAGAAATGCCTCATTACTTCGCAGCAATTATATACGATGTTCAACATCTCACAGTTTGCGCTACTACAAATTTCTCTTCCCGAATAACAATGGAATGCCTGCCAATCATATTCAAAGATACCACAGTTGTCAGCTTCAGATGATCTTGACATAAAGTAAGTTTTTTCAACAGCAGGATTTGAATTATGTGCTAACCATTTAACTGGGAATTCTCCTGAAGTAGGAACTTTAATTGGAAAATCATTCCAATTTACACTAATCAATGTGTTGTCTGGAGAACCAAACTGTGCAATGGGATCCCATGTGAAATATCTGGCTCTACCATCACCGCAGGTGCATACGTGCATCATAGCATAACCATAAGTTGCTCCTCTTTGTAATCCATATGGAGAGTACATACCCCCACCAGAATCGTCATGACAACAAAACCGAATTAAACAGACCGCATTAAGTACACAACATCGAATCGCATTGGCAGCTGATCTTCTGCTTGAGCAGCTGCACTGCTGGCATCTCAGACGGTAGCTAAAGTAACAGCAATTAGTACCAAAACACTGATAGGGACAAGAAAGAGAAAAACTCCAGAACTGCGCGGGGCAGGAACTGCCTTCATTCACGATGAATCCACTAATCATAGCTTGCGTAGAACAAGCATTATCTACAACATCCGCAGCGGTGGTGCATTGACAATCAACAACACAGCAAAAGTACAAGCAGTTACTATCACAGCAGATCGAAATACCACCAGTAGTATTCGACGTTCTACATGGATGATACATCCCCAAACTATAATGATTTATTGTTGCCATGTATCGTTGGGAGCAACCAGTCTGGCAGCAGACGGTGCAACCATCATTTAAATACGACGCCCAATACATGGAACACCAACACAGTGGGCTACAATAATATCCACCAAATCCACAACCTGATGATGCATCAATAAACAAAGCTCCTGCACATTGATAGCAGCAACAATAAAATCTAGAACCAATTATTAAGACTCCTCTTGTGTTGCAATCATATTTCATAAAAAAGTCACAGGACATACAAGAAAGTTTACCCGTCACCGCTGAACACAGGGCATAATCAGTGCAGCGCATATTACGCATCATTCCTTGTACAGGAAGGATTACCTCATTGCCACCGTATGCAGCAATAGGTCCATTAGAAAAACCGCATTCAGATCCTATTCTGCCAAAACTTTCGACACCCGGGCTAGTGTTACAAATTGATGTAGCTGCAATGGAAGTTTTAGTACCATCGCAAGGATTTATATATGAAGTTATATTTGGATATCTTGCTGTACAAGATCCAACAGTAAGTGTTCCACTCGATGAAATAAATGCTCCAGATATCTCGGTTCGAGCAGTACCAGTAATTGCAATTGCCGCTGTATCTACATAACAATTTGTTCCAACATGACCTTCACATCTAGATGGAGAAATGCAGTATTGTGTGCTTGCTGCTGATACAGTAAAGGTATTATTCGCATTGGAATCTAGACCCTGAGTAAGGATAGAGACCGAAGCTTCAGAACCAGAACTATTTTGATAAATTTCGCAGGACTTATACGCTGGAATGCATTTTGCCCCTAATCTTCCGTTAGCCATTTACTTTGAACTCCTGAACATAAATTTCCCCGTATTATCTAATATTTATTGCCCAACACCTTCAAAAATAACTTTGTTAGTCATAGTGTTTACAGCGATTACTAATCAATATTTATAATTATCTAGCACCTAGGAAAAATACTTTTCCAACACTTACACCTGTCGCTGGAAGATTTGTAAGTGCAGAACCATCGCCCGACAAAGCAGTAGCAGTGAGTGTTCCCGTTATAGTCACACCATCGGCAGCGGTTGCAAGTTTTGTAGTGCCGTTGTGTTTAATTTGTACTACACCAGCACTTGTGGTCTGCAACAGTACGTTGTCAGTGTCAGCGTTTCTGAGATATAGTTGATTTGCGTCAATGTAAAGATCGCCTGTTCCTTCATCTTGTATGAAAGAATGAGTACCATTGTGATAAATCTGTAAGTCATCACCATTACCAAGCAGGATCTTATCATCATCTTGTAAATCTAGGTTAGCATTAAGATTAATGTTGCTAACAAATGTAGAAATGCCAGATACATTTAAAGTATTAGTCTCAACGTGTCCAGTTACATTAATACCACCTGGAGTAGTTTCAAACTTCTTGGCGTTATCATAATAAAGTTCAACAGATCCATCATCAGTAAAGACCGCTGTTGTTTCACCTGTTCCAGCAATAATTAAACTTCCAGTTCCATTCTCACGAATAATACTATTAGTTCCATCATGGAGGATCTGTAAATCATTGCCAGCACCAAATCTCAATGTATCATTATCACCAAAGTCCATCGTTGCTCCAACGGACACATAACCATTCAGGTTTACATCATTATTAAAGGTTGCCGCAGTTCCTGTAATAATATTATCAGTTGATGCAACACCAATTAATCCAGTACCATCACCAACAAAGCTGGTTGCAGTAATAATACCACTGGAAATAATATTACCAACATCTAAAGAACTAGCACCAAGATCTAAAGATCCAAGACTTGCTGTTAGAATTCCACTTATGGTTGCATTATTAGTAACAGTAAGATCCGCAACAGAGATAGAGTGTCCTGTTAAAATACCTACATTGAATGGCGAAGCATCAATCCATTGTTTTGATGTTCCATATCCAACTTCACTTTCATCATAATAGATAAAAGTTCTAGCGCGGTCTGGACTATACCAAAGGTCACCGCCACTAGGGGCAGCTGGTGCAGTTGTACTAATACTAATAGAACCACCACCACCGCCACCAGTGATATTAATTGTAGAGATACCAGAAACTGGAGCAGTGATTGTAGAAACACCTGCTCCCCTAAAGTCAAGGAAAGTAATTCCATAACCGGCAATTGAACCTTCTGTTCTGACGCCAACACCAGCAACAATACCAGTTAGATTTTCACCATCACCATAGTAAGTAACAATGCCACTTGCTGCTGTTACAATACCAGAAGCAATTTGTACGTTGCCTATTGTAGCAGCAGTTCCAGTAATGTTTGTTAACGCAGCGTTAACAATCGTGCCAATACCCGTTATGTTGATGTTCGTAGCATCAAATCCTGCAACTGATATATCGTTTGAAACTGTAAGTGACGTAATAGTTGCAACACCACTTACATTTAAATTTGTAGCACCAATCCCACCATTAACATGTAAAGTGTAATCTGCTATAGAAGTTCCAATACCAACTCTGTTGGTATCAATGTCAGCAAGAATGAGATTTGTGTTTACCTCTAGTCCGTTTTTTACAACGAAATTCTTATTTACTGCCAAGGTTCACTCTCCCCTTGAGATACTTTTTAGTTATTTATAAATATTAGAAAAGTAATTTATAAAAACTATGGCATCCCAAGTATTGAGCGGAACTGGTGACGTAACATACACTAATAATACTGGACAGAATGTTAGAATTGTGACTAACTACATGAAGTTAAATAATAGTAGCTCCATTAACTTCGGTAGCATTACTGTATCATTTGGTGGAGTATCAACCACTGTAAGTACTTATGGTGGCACCATCGGAAGGGGTATCGCAGGAACTACACGAGACACTGGTAGTGGAGCAACCGCTAGTCAAAATTTTGCAAAAGGAATATTAACCGCTGGCGAAATTGAAGGTGTACCATTAGAGATCATACTCGCACCAACTGAAACATTTTCAGTTGTGGGAAATGCTCAAGCTAATGTTTCAACTATAACTATTGCAGCATATAATATGGTAGTTATCCCCGAAGCGGGTTAATCAATAAGGCATATTGAACCCGCGTGTCGTGAATGGATAAGGTGCTCCTGGTTCTACATTATAGTTGAAAGAATTGCCGGTATCATCATAAGTGATGGTGATACCTGTTTGGATACCTGCATTGATTGCAGCACCAATAGCATCTTGTGCTCTTTCATCAGTGTAGTAGAGGTTAGTAGAACCTTCGGAAATATCATCCGTGGTACTAATAACACCTGTTACAACTGTGTTGGGTGATACCCAATCGAGAACTCCCCCGCCAGTTGTATGAAGAATGCTATTTGCAGTTCCAACTACTGCTGGTAATGTTAGAGCATAGTTTGCAGAAAGTGTTGGAACTTGGAGTCCGACATAGTTACTTCTATTAGATTCAAAAATCCAAACTCTATCTACTGATGCAGTTCCTTTAACATCAAGAGCAGTATTAGCAGTGACAGTATTGATACCAACACTTCCATTAATATCAATAATAAATGGTGTTGTATCACTACTAGTATTATCAACTCTTACGATGTTTCCAGAACCACTAGTGGATTTAATACGAAGTGCTTCGGTTGTTGTTGAAACAATATCAAGTTTTGCATTAGGAGTAGATGAATTAATTCCAATAGAGTTTCCTACAAAGACATCAGTTCCATCGAAGGTAAAACTACTATCTCCAGCAAAGAACCCGCTATTATTATATTGAATAGAATTCAAAGGCAGACCAGGTGATCCAGATCCTGCATTTGTTCCATCAAAGGTAACACTTGCAATACCTGAAGAATTATAAACTGCAGAAATAGTAATACCAAGTCCAACAAAGTTAATTTCTGTTGCAACACCAACAAAGGTCTTCAACAGTCCAATACCAGTAGAAACACCAACATTTAGTGGAGATGCATCTACAAAGACAGTTCCAACACCTGCGGTTTGATTATACTCGGTTCTGATAGTTGCACCAATACCAGAGCGGAAGTCCAACATAGTTGTGACTCCAAGGAAATTTCTTTCAGAAGCAAATCCAACTCTTGCATCTTCAAAATTTCCAATGTATCCGAAGTTTTCCCACTCATTATTGGTAGTGTAAATCCATCCAGCATAGTTGCTAGATGCAGGAATTCCATTATAAACAATATCTCCAGCGTTTCCTGCTAATACAGGAGTGCCAAGACCAACAGAATACTTTCTAGAAACAGTCGTATCTCCTTGTAAGAAGATTGAATTTGCTTCAATACCCTTTGCGGAAGTTGAAGTAAGTTTGTTGTTGATGATTAATGGACCATCAAATTCAGAAATAATATTATTATCAGGTCCACCTTCTACTCTAAGTGAACGACTAATAGAAGCTTCTAGTGGAGAAAGAACATCAAATCCAATATTAACACCACCAACACCAGGATCTTCTCCTGTTACTGTTGGAACAGGAGCATCAAAGACTTCTTCCTGGCCAGTTGCAGAATTAACTTTCTTATTACCAGTATAAAAATCTCCATCAGCATTCATCGCAGTGAAGATTGTAATACCACCATCACTCTTTGTAGACTGTGAAAGAATTTCTTCTTGTGGACTGATATTTCTATCTTGTCTTTCTGGGAAAGCAGTAGAGTAGTTACCTGGACCAAACCCAAGATATTCAAACGTATGAGCAGAAGCACGAATAAAGGAGTTTCTACGTAATTCAACTGGACTTGGATTGATTCTTCTAACGACAGCACCAGAATTATGTACTGTCTGATCTGTTCCTAAAAGTCCTCTGAACACACTTACTGGGTTTGCAGTAACAGTAGACTTAACTCTTACAATTTCATTATCAATTAGTAAGTAATCACCAATGTTAAGATCAAAGTTTGTTACGTTTGTAATAGAAATTGTTGCACTATTTGCAGTTATACCACCGGAAATTGTTGTAGTAATACCTGCATAAGTTGAAACAACTCTGCCACTCGCGCTTTCATTTGCAGGAACAACTGCACCACCAGCAGAAGCATATGAAGTTGGGTATACAAAACCATTTCCTGCAGTGCCATGAGCGACAGTGCTAATTCCAGAATTAACAGTGAATGATGTTGAAGAAGCAATAGTCTTGACAACTAGATTCTTATTAAAGAAGTTGTCATCAAATCCACCAACCAATACCTTGTCAGTAACCTTCAATCCATGAGGATCAAGAGTAGTGATAGTTGCAATTCCTACAGTATTATTGTATGCGAAAGACTGAATGTTATGAGATTTGCCAGTCAGAATTAAGTTGCCACTTGTTGCAGTTGCACCAATACCCGTGGTATATGCTGGAGAAATTGTTGATGCAGAAGCAACAGAGATTGCTTTTGGTCCATCAACATCAGTAATTCTATAGAGAGTATTATATTGACCAAAACTACTTGGAGCAATATCACTGACACTTGCAACATCACCAATGTTACTATAAATGCTGCTAACAGTTAGAACAGCTCCAGTATTGCCAGTTGTAGTTCCAACACCAACAACAGAAAGTGTATTACCAACACCATATGCACTACCACCGTCAATAATCTTCAGGGAAGAAATTACTCCACCACTTACAGTGATTCTTGCAGTTGCGTGTGAACCAGTGGTAGAACCAGCAAAACCAACTAACTGTGCATTATAGTAGTTACCATTAACATAAGCACTACCAGCACTAGTAATCGTCAGTCCAGTAATTCTATTGAAACCGTGGTCGAGAGTGGTGTGAATAGTATGAGTAGTTCCAGCTGCGCCAGAACTAACATCAGTAAGTCCAATACCAACACCATAATCTACCAGTTGATTACTTATAGTTTCTTTAGTGATAGAATTTTGTGGTTCATTAATAACAACTTGACCAATATTATTCGAAACTGCAAATGAACGTGCTGCCTGTGGGTCAGACTTTGGATTATCTCTGTTCAACTGTGGATACAGAGATTGAATTGGTTGAGAGAATCTAGAAGATGTAAACGGATCAACTGTAGGAGAGTTGGAAGAGTTGAGAACTAACAGGTGATAGATACCATCCCGTTGATTTGGAATATACTCTTGAATCTCTTGAGTTCTATAGACGTAGAAAGTTCCAGAAGTTTTCTTTTTCTTAAAATATGGAAGAGAAGTTGTTCTATTAGAAGTATTATTTGTAAATGTTCCGGGGTCAGTTGTCAGAGAAACACTAAAGTGTTTGGTACTACTAATACCAGCAACCGCAAATGTTCCATTAAATGCAGAGTTTGCAACACCAGCAGTGTTTTCGGTACTGGTGATATTAAGAATTTCAACTTCAGAACCAATTGTAAGATCGTGAGGAATCTCAGTAATTATATTTGCAGTATTACTGGACCAAGTTGCATCTGCAATGTGTCTTGGATTTCTAAGTTGAGTTGAATCAGAAAGTGTCTGTGCAGTAGGATTGTATAAGAATCCAACTTCTGCATCAGTTGCACCAATAGAAGTATTAGATTGTTGAAGTACATATCCATCTAAAGGTGGACGTGCGGTTTTACTTGCATTAGAAGGAATAACATAACGAACACGATAAACCGTGTCAATCAGTCCTCTTTCATCAGGAATTCTCTTAATGAAAGATCTTGAAGTTGCATCACCAAGAGAAGTTGAACCCAAACCAACAATTGCATTATATAATCCCTGCTCAGTTGTTGCGGTAGCAACATTCACATACCATTGTGAAGCAGAAGTATCGTATTGGATTGGATGTCCAAGATCACCTGACTTCTTATCGGATACTCTACTTTCTACCTTGAGGATACCACCTTTATTGTTGATAATGATTTCAGTATCAGATAGAGCACTATTTAAGGTTTCTGCAATTTTAATCTGGTCAGAGTTGACCCCAGAGGTAATTGCAAAGTAAATAGAATTATGAGTAAGTCCATCTGGAAGTTGTCCATTTTCGCTAATTATACGGATATTTTCACCGTTAATTAAACTATGATTAGCATCAAAGGTAAGAGTATTTGAAGTAATGCTATTGATACCAGCAGAATTTCTACCTACATTAGATACTTTTTTGGAGGAGACTTCAGTTCCAGAGTATTCAGTATTCGGCATAATGATACGTGCCGAATATGAAGTAGAAACACCACTATTTGAAATTAATACATTAAGTGTATCGTTCTCTTTTGCACCAATTCTAAAACCATCGACCGTATGGTCAGGATTTACTGCAGAGTTTGTTTGATTGTAAAGGTACATTCTGCTAGTATTAGCAAAACCTACGACCTTTTTAACATCAATCGAATTAAACTCAACGCTCTTTTCTGTAGACTCAATTTCTCTTGGAGAAATTACATGAGTAATATATCCAAAATCGTCTCTAGAAAACGCATTTTTCTTAAATCCAGATGCTTTTAATGCAACTGAACCAAAGTTTGAGTTAGAGTTGTTAATCGATTGGTCGCCACCACTATCAGATATGAACTGTTCTGCAAAACCAATAGCAAATACAGAAACTACCTGAATGTATCCATCATTTGAAGTTTTAATGTGGAAGTTTGAATAATCTAGTTTGTAACGAGCTGCCGAATCTGTTGATAATGAATCATTTCCAGATACAGTATAATCTTCGTAGATTCCAGAAGTTGAATTATATTTTACGAATGCTTTATTATCTTTCTGAATACCAATACCAGTAAATTGAGCAACCATCATAGATTTGAATCCAGATGCTTTGTTGCCATCGGCATGGAGACCACACATACCATACACAGATCTTATAGAGATATTAAAGATATATGGTGATGCAGAAGTAACGGTATCTACAGAAACATTTGCAGTTGCATTAGTTACTGTAGGTAGTGCATTACTTGGTGGATTTTGTACTTTATATTGAATATTCGTGGAATCTAACTTATTAAAGACAACATATTGTCCATCATATCCAGCAGAACCTACTCCATCAATTCTGATAGGAGTATCAGTATCAAATTGTTTTGCTGTTTCATCAAGAGTGACTGTAATGGTAGTAGTTGAAGTTGTACCATCACCTGCTCTAATACTAGTGATACCGACTTCAGTTCCTCTAGAACCAACAATACGATATTCGTCAATCTTAGGTTGAATATCTAGACTGGAAGAAGGATAATCTGGTTCAATTTTACGACCAGAAGAAGGTCCATAAGCAATACCAACCTTCTCGTAATACATTTTAAGGTCAGTTCTATCAGTAGAATAATCACTGATAAAATCATCATTAATACTTACATTATTTGTGCCATCAGCATACTCGAAACCAGTGAGTTTATGGTGAGAGAAGTTAGGAACAAAAACATTTGTAGTATAGTCTTTGTAGCAGATATCATTTGGATCAGCATCCAGAATGCTAAACTGCCAGAAATAACAACCACCAGTTACCCGGAAAACTGCAGACCTTTCAATATTTGCATTTTCTGGATTTGGAACATACTTTGGTCGTATAATTGTCTTACGAAGGTCCATACCAACGATAGACGTGCCACGGGGAACGATAACACCGCCGTGAATACTATTCAGTTTATATAATGCATTATTTTCAAGAGAAAGATCAAATTGAGTCTGCAAATCAAACGGATTAAAATCATTAGACGTTAAACCATTTCGCAATCGAAAATTATTTACTCCATCGGGAATCCATCCAGGTCTGTTATCGACAACGTGGTCGCCTGGATATAATATGATAGTAGTTTTGTTGAACCTGTCATTATCTAATCCCTTCTGATATGAGAAGCGTGATGCTTCAATCAGTGCCCTTTGAATAGTTTTGAAAGGTCTAGTTAAACTATTACCCTGGTTTTCAATACTATCTGTGGCATCGATACTATTTGGATCAACGTAAATAATAGTTCCGCGAACCGATTTCAGAAAATTATCTAATCTGGAAAGACCCATCTTATTACTACTTATAGTTCCGTTATGGATTATTTATCCATAAAAAAACCTCTTTAAAAAAGAGGTTTAGAATGCACAATGTGCCACTATTCACACGGAAGGAAACTATATTATACCATAACTCTCCTTATTCCACAAGATCTCAAGTTTCTTTATTTATTCTATCAATATAAAAATCACTCTTCACTATTCAAAATATACTCTACAGTATTTGCAACGTCATTCATGGCATCACGGAGTTCTTCTTGACCACCAGAGTGTTGCTCCAGGTTCTCTTGAGGATCGGTAAGTGTCCATCTCCACTGATTTATACATTTGTTATACCAAAGATTTATAATCATAGAATCTCCTTTATAATCTAATTAGCAGATTAATCTCTTTTGAAAATTTTACTCTAACTCACTAATTGTTTATCCACGACTATAGGAGTAGGGGGACTTGAACCCCCACGACCTTAATGGTCAACAGATTTTAAGTCTGGTGCGTCTACCGATTCCGCCACACTCCCATCAGGATTGTAGATTGGAGGATGAAATGCACAATACTCATTGAATGTGATTTTCATTTCCTTCTCAGTAAGGTTAGCATTTTTTGCTGCTTTTGGTAAGTTCCATTTTGCGGACCAAAGATTTTCCATTGATTCGCGTGTCTCAGGTCTCATAATGGAGTTGAGTAAGAAAGAACTTCTTCATCACAAATTGAACGAACAAATTGTAGCGCACTCATAAATTCGTCAACAGTATCACAGACCACTTCTTTTTCCGACCCTTCACTAGAGTACATATAAATTGTTCTAGTAGAAGGGTCTACCACACAACGGGTTAGGAACTCGTCTTGCATTGGGGTTCGTTTGATTACCTGTTTATTATAGACCCTTCCCGTGCCCCTGTCAACGATCAATTTTCTTTTTTGTCGTAGTGGTAACCAGAAACTGAATACTCATCATTGTTTCCAGGATAATCCACAGGACTTTCTCCAGGATATTCTGCAATCAATGCCTCTCCATCCTTTCTTTCTGCAAAGATTTGATAGAAACAATCAATCGGCATATTACCTCTTGACTGAAGGTATACTTTCTGCTCGTCCCATCTTTTTACAATTACATCCTGATGAGAACCGATAGGAGTTAGGGTGACTGTAATTGAGTTTTCATCTACAAGTCCTTTCCAATATGAAGGCAATTCAATCTCTCTTTTATTAGATACTCTACCACGTATATAAACATCGTTTGAAGGACCTTCAGGGCACGTATGGCGCAGTCTCCAACCTTTTTTAGTTGGGTGAGGAATATCAAAGTTTTTCTTTGCAGATAAGGTATGTCCACCACACTGAGACTTTACTTCTCCTTTTGCAATGATATCTCCGCCAGCGTTAACTTCTGCTGCTACATCAAGGTTGTCTAAAACAGCAGCATCACCAATGACACCTAAAGAATATGGGTTATTCAGACCAGAGCAAACACTTACTTCTCCTCCAGGAATGGAAGGGTCTTCACTTTGATTATTCTCAAGAGAACCAACCATCAAGGTAGCCCAACGTGAAGGAAAGTCACTATCTTTACCAATCTGGACTGGACCTTGTAAATATGCAGCACCTGTAATTGGTTTTCCGTCAGCATCTACAATAGGTCTTGGTTTTGATTCTTCACTAGTTACATATAGTGGTCCAGATAGATTTTCTGGTCCGTGGTGTACTGAACTCATGGTTTTAATTATCCTTCAAATTTACTTGTATCAATTGAAGTTGAAAAGGAGGTTGTACTTAATAGTTTATCACCAACTCCACTCAATTTCTCAAACGTATTGGCGTAAGTTTTCATAATATTTATTGCTGTCATTTGAACTGTTCCCTCAGAAATAACATTAAACAGTTCATCAGCAGTAATATCAACTTTTCTAGAAATTAAGTTTACACTTTCATTTCCATCAATCGTAATATTTCCATTTTTATTATCGCTTCCTATTGCAATAATGTCAATATTCTCCGCTTCCATGCGGATACGACCCTTTGTTTTGATAACAATATCACCACTCTTGGCATCAAAATACATTGCAGGTTGCCCTTTCGGAACAATGTCTCCAGAAACAACTTGATATCTTCCTCTACATCTAGAACTAATCCATCCCTCTCTTGGAGCAGTCTGGTCCATTGTGATGTAATCTTTTGCCTTCTGTCCATGCAACAAAAGAGAAGATTTTACCTGATCTTCATGAATATGTCCAAATACAATAGAACCGTCTTTGGTATTTTTTACTTTGGTCTCGTAATTTATTGACTTTGACATTAGACTTTACCTACACAATCGATAACTTGAATAATTTGTGCTCCATCTGGAATCTCATCTATTGTTTCTGGATCAACAACTCTAAAAACAGGTTTGAATTCTGCATTATATCCAGTGTCAGACACAACTTCAATAGTTGGGATATCATTAAATCCTACTCCAGGTTCTTTAATTCTAACTCCAGTGACAGAATCTCCTACAATAATTGGTTCTAATACCGCACCATTATCAGGAGTGACGCTAATAGTATCACCAGGTTCATATCCAAATCCAGGATCTGATACTATAACATCACCAATTTCAAGGATAACTGGATATTGTTGCGAAGTTTGAGGAAAGTTTTGAGTGTCATCTCCATCAGGAGTTACTCTTGGTGGAAAGTATATAGCAGTATTATCTGGAGGATTAACACCTTCTGGTACTACAACATAGGTTCCATCAGTATCAATAATGTATCCTTCGTCTGGTTCTGCCCAGACGGTTTCATTACCACCAAAACTTCCATCTGGTCTATCAATATAACCATCACCAGGAGTATCTGCAACTACACTAATCACACCAATTTCTGGGTTGTTTGTAACTGGATTTAATACAGTAGGATTTCCATTTCTACCATCAAGTGGTCCAATGATTGCTGTTGCTGCAGCACCTTGACCTTTCCCACATTCATCTATCAGTTCAACATATGGAGGACTTAAAAAACCTCTCCCCGGATCTACAATATCAAAACCAATAATGGAGTTTGAATTTGGACTAATAATTGCATTAGCAATAGCACCAAGACCATTACCACCAAATATTTTTACTTTTGGTGGACCACAAGATTGTGGAGATGTTGGACAAGGTGGACCTTGAGGTAATAAATTCTTTGGGTCTAAATTAATAACTTGATTTATTCCAAGTTCACTAAGACTACCATTACCATTTTTATGAAAAAATTTGGTTCCAGGATTTAGTTTTTCAACTTCAAGTGCCTGATCTTGAGTAGCACCCTTTACTAAAGTTCCATCAGTATCATAGTATGACACCTTAACTGAACTTCTTGGTATAAATTTTTGTAGATCTAAAAGTGACATTTATATTCTCCTATTCTAA